>Ga0075116_10000006_pt1 | contig 142839 bp, 143 predicted proteins | sample AntAceMetag02UKC_FD_69786 | JGI IMG/M metagenome (GOLD analysis project Ga0075116, IMG submission 69786) | Saline lake microbial communities from Ace Lake, Antarctica- Antarctic Ace Lake Metagenome 02UKC | ecosystem: Environmental > Aquatic > Non-marine Saline and Alkaline > Saline | place...
GCCTGCAGACATACGAGCGGGATAGCGTAGGCCGTATTATTATTCATACAGCAGATGGTGGTTATATCTGCTTTTTTGAACAGGATGAGCCACGAATATCCCAACGCTTAGGTGAAAAAAGGATAAGAGTAATAGATAAGTATGACGAGCGCCAGGAGATAAATCATATTTGACAATCTGAAAGTACATGGGGACTATTGGCCGGACAGCCCCCACGTTTGTGCACAGTGTGGATGTCCGCATTGGTATGGGTTTTATAAAGTAATTGAGTTTATGGGACCCACACTTGTGGACGAAAAAAGCCAACATGTAGAAGGTGGTTGGGAATGCCGTGAGATAGTAAGACTCAAATCAGAGGTGAATGCTATGAAGAGTATATTGGAAGAAACGCAATGTATATCGGCAACTGTAACTAACTAATAAATATTCCCTATGGCGCTGACACGTCTGGGGCAGGCCAAAATTAACAAGGAGTTTTAATTATGCGAGACAGAAAAACCATATGGGTAGAAATCACTGAAATCGAACGTATTCAAACACTAGCCGATTATCTTTGCATCGACATAGGTGATGATATTGAAGTAGGATGGGATGATAATGAATTTGATGTTGGTAAGCAGTCTTACAAGGTGCTTACAGATGCCGAAGCAGATGAAGAGGTTAAGGACTATATCCGCGAATCACTATGGGCATTTAATGCCTCGTGGATTATTGAGCATTCTAGCCTGCCATACGAAGCAGAAGAAATGGTTAAGTCATTTCAAGAAGAGAAGTGTGAAGGCGCAAACGAGACTATTTTTGCTATGCTTGACGATTTTGATGACTTTGTTGAGAAGAGTATTAGCGCAGATGGGCGTGGACATTTTATGTCGAACTGGGATGGTAACGAAAACAAGTTCAACGGACTGTTTATTTACCGTACCAACTAACAACTAATCAAAGGAAGAGATAATGAGGAAAGATTGGCGTAAATTAAAGTGTGTATATTGTCATCTTGGGATTATAGATGGATATGATGCTGGTCCATTAGAATGTACACACTGTTCTAGTGGTATACAGTTTATGTTGCCAGATGGAACACTGGCATTGTATCCTGGTGGTCCTTTTTGTGGAAAGGCAAATCCTGATGAATGGGAAACAGCAGAACCTTTTGTAATTGATTAAGTTATGTGTTTCCACTTGTCCTATCATAAAACTTAAGTTCTTGTAAAAGATTTCTGTTTTGTAATAGTATATTTACATTTTTAGTACTTGCTATTTTTGTTAGGTATTTTATCATACATTTTATACTACAAAACTCTACTGTTTTATTTTTTATTGGAAACATTAATAACGTAGAATCTTCTGCTGGTATAGTTGTATTACAACAACTACATATTAAATTATTTGGTAGTAGAATCGTTAGTGCTTTGCTCATTATGTGCCGCCTGTATACTGTTTCTAAAGAATTTTAATATACCTTTTGCTGCTTTTAAATGTCTTTGTAGTGTTCGTGTACTTCCCATATTTAGTTCAGCTACTACTTCACTTTCAGTTTTACCATCATGATATACTAACTTTAATATTGCCCGTTGTAGTGGTGTTAGTCTTTGTAGATCTGGTCTTAGTACTGTTCTTCCATTTATCCATGCTATATCTAATTCCAGTTCTTCATCTTGAGCTGATTTATATGAATCCATATCTGGTAGTAATGCTATTTTTCCATTACCAGAGTATACTAATGGGTCTTTTATTAGTTCCTTTAGTTGTCTCTTAAATACATATTTAAAGTTTGAGGAAATGTTCAAATATTTTCTTGCTGTAGTAAGTAAAGCAAGAATTAATTCTTGTTGTATGTCTACTTTTTCATAAGATGTTAAAGCTTCTTTTAGCATGATTACAGTATTGTCCAGATTGCTGCTTCCAATCATAGCTATAAATTTTGTTATGTCTGAATCGTGTCTATCCCATATTCCTAATGTACACAGTCGCATATATTTAGCCAGGATTGGCTGAAAGGCGTCTATTAATCTTTCAGCCGCACCTGGTACGCCATCTTTGTATTCAAGCACAATCTTATTAAGTTCTTCTGTGCTATGAGTTCTTTCTTGCATTACTTTGTTTTCATACCAATACTTTTTGGATCGAATGGCGCTACAGGTGTAGCAGAAGATGCTTGTATAATCTCTCTAGAATTACATGCATTTAAACATTCTATTCCATAAAGAAGTTTTAATATGTCCGGCGTTAGTCTAACAGGGCTTTGTTGTATCTCTATTTGTTTGAAAAGTCCCATTGCTGTGTATCGTTTTTGTAACCACTGTGATTCCATTTGTGAATAAGTTACTATATGTATAGATGGTACCTGCTCATTAGGCACTATTTGTATACTTTGTTTTAGTTGTTCACTTGCATTAGGATCTGGATGTATTGCAAGAGTCGAATACCATTCCATAAATGTTTCTAGGCATCCTGGCCGTACATGGATTGCTATTATTTGATCTCCTGTTGTAGCTATTTGTTGTGCTTGTTTTTCTAACATACTAAAGAATTGGTTACGATCTTTTTCTGGTGCAGCCTCTAGTATATCAAAATCTGGATCTTTCTGTTGTTCTTCTGTAGGCTGCTCTGGAATATTATTAGTTTCTTCCTCTGTTGTTTCTTCTTCTAACTTTAATTCTTCTTCAGTTTTCTCAATCTTAATTATGTCTTCGTTAGTCATTTGTTTTTGTCCTCATTGTCCTTTACTTTAGATTTTCTTTTCTTCTTTTGTTTCTTTTCTTTCCATCTTTCTTTTATCTTTGTTGTTTCTAATTCATCATCTACTGATCCTAGTTCTTCTCCTGTTTTTGGATCTCTTATCTTTATGTGTGCCATTGTGTTAGTCCTGTTGGATTTTTCCTATTGTACCTTTTGGTGTAGGAGATAGTTTTCCATATGTTTCTTTTAAACCATCTGCTATTTCTGCCCATTTCTTATCTTCAGCAATAGCTGCTGATTGTACATTATTCTTTTTCTTATTTGGATTGTTTGGGTCTATTAGAGGTCCACCCATTTTCTCTGTAAATAAGAGGTAGTTCATTCTATTTTTAGGAGTACACGTGCATATAGATCTTGGTACTTTTCTATCTTCACATAGTTGACATTGTACATGATGCTTGTCATAGTTTTCACACATTCTACAAATGTTACATTGCTTATATGATGGGCATCTTGCTATTCTATGTGTAGAATAAAACTCTCCTCTTAACATGTTTGGTGTATCTGGCATAGTTGTTAGTTGTCCTTTATCTAAGTGGAAAGATATCCATGTATCTATCTAGATTTAAAGCAAAGCTTTCTTCCCATACTCTTTTTGGAACAATATTTTTTATAAGAGTAATATCTCTTTTATCAAATAGTTTACTATTTTCTATGGGATAGGCTAGTTTTGTATACATAAAGTTGTTCCACCAAGGCAATAGCTCACTGACTGCTTTTCCAGGAAAGAATGCAAAGTCTTTTGCAAATGCTGCTGCTATTGATAGATGTTTCCACCATATTGGATTGTTTGATGGACAGATTCCATCTACAAATACTGTTGCATTATAATACATACTTGATCCAGTAAGCAATGATGTTGTTATTTGTGAATTAAATCCTAAAGTAAGTGTATTGTCATCTAGTTGGTAAAAACTATCTATATCTAAACACTTATTTATAAAATTTTGTTTGTCTAGTTCTGTTTTAACTATAACATGAACGCTTTCCCATTTCTTATCTCTTACTAGCTTACATGCTGTATTAGCTATCCATGTAGTTGTACCTGCGTGTTTATGTATTAAAGCGATTAGCCTATTATATGGAAGCTCATCTAGTAATCTTTGAAGCGAGTTAGGCTGTAGAGTCATTACTTTCTTCCTCTACTTCTTCCAAGATTGAAATTATATCTCCTTCTGGTAACATATGTATTGTTGTTCCATCAGGAAGTTTAAGCTCTACTGGGGCGTGCTTGTTAATTATAACTAAGTCTCCACACTTTACTATCATAGGAATTGGACTTCCATTTAGGTTTAATAGCCCAGGTCCTGTTTCTATAACTAAAGCAAGTTGTGATCTATCCTGTGCTTGATCTGGAAGGATAATTCCTCCTTTTGTAATTGCTTCTGGCTCTTCTAATTTTAGTGCCACATTATTTCCTAATGGCTTTAAATGATATCTTTTACTTGTTGTTACTGTTGTTTCTTCGTTTTCCAATTTTTGGTTCCTCCGTTGTTATAGTTTTTAAATACCAATGTAGTGTTCCATTTTGTCTAAATTTATTTAATGGTTCAATTAGTTTACATTCTATAAACTCTATTTCTGGTATACTTTTTCTATTACTATGTTTTTTTTCAAGCTTTATCCAATTCTTTATAGAAATTATATATGCTCTGATATTTGATTTTCTATTCTTATCTTTTCTAAAGGATATGACTATATATCCTTTTCCTTTATCCTTTTCACAATCTAATAAGCCTTGGCGTTGATGTGGCTCCAATCTTTTAAATTCGAAGCTTCCAAATATTTCTGATTTTTTTGCTTCTACTCCATAGTGTATTCCATTTACAAGTATCCAAAAATCATATGGTTCACTGTGTCCAGATCTTCCATTAAATGTGGATAGCTTAGCTCCATGCCAATTAAAAAATTTAATTGATCTACTTATTTCATTTTCAAAAATATTTGCCATGGGTTATACACTACTTATCTTGCTGGTATTGCATATCCACATTTGGTACAAACATATACTACTGTTGTTTCTACTATATCTGGTATGGTAAATTCATCATTTCTTAGTGTTACTCGTGTTTGTGTTATGAAGTTTAGTGGCGGCGCACATCCACATTTTGGATTTGGACAAGGCATTGAACCTTGTGTACTACTTAGTATTGCCATTGATTTGGTGTTAACTCCCTTTGTTATAATTTTCTAGTATATTTTGTTGTAAGTTTCTGATGTCTTCTGTTGTATACTTACTATATCTATTATACAACATTTTTCTAGTTTTGTCAAAGTCTTGTCTTTTTGTATAGGTTAGAGAGCTTCCTGACTGTCTACTATACATACATGTAAATATTGGTATGTATTTTATTTTATAGCGTAGCGACATTCGTATCCACATGTCCCAATCTTCATGGGTAGACAGGTCTGTATCAAACAATCCTATGTTATCTATACATTCTTTTTTGTGTAGTACAGTTAGTGTTGGCATTAGATTTGTTACCAAAAGTAATTGTGGATTATAAGGCTGTATAAAGCCGTGTTTTATCTCTAATGTCTTTCCATCTTTGTCTTTTATTGCTTGCATACATTTGGAATACACCATATCCACATTTTCTTTTTCTATTGCTGTTACTAGCGTATTAAGGTGTGGTTTTAAATAAATATCATCATCATCAAGATAGGCTATGTACTTTCCTTCTGTGTGTGTTAGTCCAGTATTTCGTGCTGCTGCTGCTCCTTGAGATACGTCATGTAGTATGTATTTTATTCTTTTGTCTTGTACTAGTCCATCAATAGACTGACCTCCATCATTGACTACTATCACTTCAAAGTCTGTGTAGGTTTGTTTTAGAATACTTGTAAGAGCATTCCTTAGCATGTCTGGTCTGTCTTTTGTTGGTACAATTATACTTATCATTAGAAGTTTAGTTTTCCTCTGAACTCTCTAGCAACAGATGATACTTTACTGGAACATGTATTTAGATATTGTTTATATTCTTCTGTTAGGTTTTCATTAGTTATATACCATGGAAGATGTCGTGCTTCATAAGGCGGTTTAGTTCGTATTGCTGCATACCATCCCCATTTCATTCCTCTTTCTCTTTCATAAAGAGCAAATGTTGTATCAACAAGTGCCCAATAGTATTTATCTTTACCAACTGATTTTGTTCTATAGATGTTTTCCAGTGGCATTATGTCTTTTAATAGTAGAGCATCTTCTGGTAAGTCATCTATTTTTAGAGAGAATCCTGCCTTTGTTATACACTTAAATGATTCCAAAGCCTCTATAAGATAGTCTACCATATCAAGCGGAACACTTGAAATATCCAGGTCTGGGTCTGTTACTATGAAGTGTTTTCCTTTGTCTCTGTCGATTAGCCCAGATTCCCAAGGTGCTTTATGTCCATAGTTTATATCCATGTGCTCTATTCTATATGGGCATGCGGTTTTATACCAATCAAGAAGAGGTTGGTAAGTTGAACAGTTATCTACAAATACTGGTTCAACTCCATCTATTAGAGAGAGCCTATTTGCTATATCTCTGGGCCAGGTTAATTGATTGTATACTATAATATATGCTTGTATCATCCTTTTATACTTTCTTTATTCTGGTTTTGTAAAATACCAAACGACTGATCCATTTATGACAATAGCATCTGGAACAAGCTCACTGACTGCTCTTACAACTCCGTAGTGTATCCATCCTTCTTCTACTGTGTAATTATTGTCTTTATCACATGCGGAATAAGCAAGATCTTTATTTTTTAGATCTTTCATGAGGCATTCACAGTCATGTCCAGATATAATGCCACCTGGTTTTACTTTTGGATACCATGTTTCTATGTCTACTTTAACTCGTGTATATGTATGCCCTCCGTCTATGAATATTAAATCCATACTAGTATCTTCAAAGAACTTACTTGCTTTAGATGATTCTGAGATCATTACTGTAACATAGTCATCAAAGTTTTCAAAGTTTATTGTTTCTATAAAAGAATCTAACATTGGTTTATCAAATCCTATTGGATTTATACCTTTAAACCAATCAATACAATATAGATGTTCTTTTGTTTCTATTGTATGTGCTAGAAGTGTTCCTGTTGATCCATTTCCCCAAGCACTTCCTATTTCTACTATTTGTTTTCCTATATCTATTGGTGTGGTTTGTGCTAAAGTAAGTAAAGATTCTTTATCTTTAGCTGATATAGGTACCATTCCTGCTGCGCCTGCTGCTGTGTTTATTATAAGCTATGTTTCCTTTCTTTAAGAAGTTTTTATCATAATAGCCATACCACAACCATCTGGTTGTATCACTGATCCCCCACCTGATACAATGTTTATAATTTCCCACTGTGATGTTATTTCTTCAGTTGTTCTTAATTCTGCTATAAACTGTTTGACTCCTGGGAATAATAATGTATCATGTATTGCTATTATTCCATTGTCTGACATTAGAGGATAGATAGAACAGAAGTCATTTTTTGCTGCTTCATAATGATGATCTCCATCTATAAAAGCAAAGTCTATCTTATTAGGGCATAGACTATCTAATACTTCAGGAAAGTCTGCGTCTTGTGAGTTTTTCTTATGTATTATAACATTATCATAGCCTTTTGCTGTTATTCTTTCACTTACTGCTGTTTGATTATAGTAATCATCTTCGCTGGGCCATATATCAAATCCATGAATAAAGCCACCATATCCGCTAACAGCAGCACATAAAGCTAATGTTGTATCTCCATAAGCACATCCTATTTCTATTACAGTTTTTGCTTGTAATATATTGGCAAGGGAATACAATACGAGTCGTTGATTTACACAAGTACCTCCTCCGCCTGTTTGTGTGGTTGTAATATAAGGAAGTAAAGCATGTTCTTCTTCATGAAGAAGTCCACCTTGCTTTCTGCGTATTCCTTGGGGGTTATTTCTTATAGGTGTTATGTTTGTCATTTTGTTTTTCCATTCTTAGAATATTGTTGTTTTACTATTTATTAATGCTACTGCTGCTTCTATACTTTTGATTAAATTAGTTTGTTTTTGTTCTTTAGTATTTATTAAGTTTTTTTAGTTTGTTGTCTTATCATTGTAGATTATTTGTAAACATTTTCTATTCTTTTCCTTCTTTAGTTTGTATACAATTATTTAGCATATAATTACCATAGTAGTATAGTAATAGATTTAGTGGATAATGATGTAGTGGAGACATGTTTAAATAAATAAGCGCTGTTAGTGCCTCTACTTTCCACCAACTATACCCTTTTGTATTGATATAGGCTTTTAATTCATCTATTGACTTAAAGGCATTTGTGTTTCTATCTAATGAAATAGTTACATCTGCTCGTTCTGGTTCCTGTGTTCCATTTAGAATTATAGTATATTTTCCATCTATTATTTTATCAAGAGAAAGTAACATACCTGCATGAAGTTTTGCTAGGTCATAATAGATATCTCCAATATCTGTGTTGTTTCCAAAGTCATCTCTCCAATCAATTAGAGTGAAGTTGTTATTTGTATCTACTATAATATTGCTGAAATGTAAGTCTCCATGAAATAAATTAGTTGGTACTCCATTACATACCAAATTCCAATCTAATATATTAAGCATTTCATCTGTTGTTGGTATATTAACTTCATTTATACGACAACCGCAGTCCAGTATTCCTGTTTTGTTTCTAAATGCTTCTATTCTTTTTAATGTTTTTTGTTTGTAGAAGGTATCACAGAGATCTGAGATATCAACATTTACTGGTTTCCATAATTTATTATCACACCATTGTAAAAATTTCTTTGTGAGGTTTGGTGTTACTACCTCTCTCATTAGTCTGCCTTGTGCTTTTGTATAGGCTAACCAAGAATTTTGTGATAATATTATATGTGGAACAGTATCTTTTAGAGCATCTGCTCTTATCTTCATTTTTGATATTACTTCTGTTGATTTATGATACTTTATTACTATATCATCCAACACATATGCTGCTTGGTCTTTCTTTGGTAGATTTTGATCTCCAGAGTTATATAGTTTACATCTCTTTATAAGTCCTTCTTGACTACCTGCGTCTATCCAATCTTCTACTTCTTCTGCGTTAAAGTATATGTCTTTGTTTGTTTCCAGCATTTTATTTATGATATGTACATCAGACATATCCGATTCTTTTAGAGCAAGTAGAGCGTGCGTACATACCCAGAATACGTTTGTATCTTCTATTCTTACTATACCTAAATGAGTTTTTGCTGTTTCTGTGTTTCCTTTGTTTAGTATATGTGTTACTTTGTTATCTTCTATAATGTCTTTGGCATATTGTATACTATTTGTGGTTGGTCCTACAAGTATAGAGTTTCCTTTTAGATTTTCTGGATTATATCCAATAGGAAGTGTATCTCCTGCGTGAAAGATAAAAGGCTGTTGTAGTAGTCTTTCTGCGCATGAGATAGACATAAGTGGCCCTGCTGTTGGTCCTTGGTAGTCTATTACAGATATACATGTAATGTCACTATTGCCATGAGCTAGTTCAAGATAGGTTCTTATATCGTTTTCTTTATATCCTACAAGTATAATAAACTTGGTGTCTTTTGGGTATAGTTCTATAATTCTTGTAAGCGTTGCTTTTCCACTTATACAAGCCAGTGGTTTAGGTATACTGCCTAGTATATCTCTTAGGCGTGTTCCTAATCCAGCACATGGTATAACTACTAACATACTTCCAATTTTCCTTTTGGTAGAAATTGTTGTTCTAATTGTTTTAGTTGTTCTGATAATATAGTGTTTGGAGCAAATAGAGTTGAGTTACCAACTACTGCTGTATGTATATTTCTCTGACTTAGAATAGGAAGTGTATTCATTGTTACACCTGTATCTACATATACTACTGTATTATGTTTCTTGGTCATAAGTGGTGCTTCGTATACTCTATCCATAAAGTCTTTTGTTGGTTTTGAGCCAAATACTCCTGGGGAACATCCCATTATTGTTAGCATATCTATTTCGTTTAACAAATGTAATATTGTATCGAGTTTAGTATGAGGTCTTAATGCCAATCCTACCTTCATATTATGTGCTCTAATCTGTTCAATAATTTGATGTATATCTTTTGTTATTTCTGGATGAAAAGTTACTGAGTATGTTCCAGCATCTGCTAGCTTTTCTATATAATCTATAGGATTATCTACCATTAGATGCACATCTATAGGAAGTGGTTGCTTTTCTGTAAGTTGTTTTAGGAAATGAATATCTGATCCAACTCTTGGTACAAAATGCATATCCATTATGTCGTAATGTATACTTTTTATTAATGGGCTTTTATACAACTCTTCAAATTGCTCTTTAAGGTTGAATAAATCCATACATATAAATGATGGGCTTAAATACATTGTATTGATATTCCTTGTTTTTCCAGCGCTGTCCTATACTTATTATAGGTAAGTTTATGATTTTTGTAAAGTATTTTTATTTAAATTTCTATATATACTGTTATGCGTATATCTATATCTAAAATCCACTATCTCTAGTTAGCTCTATAGCTCCTGCTGCGTGTTTTGTTCCTACCTCTATTATATCTATATCTGGTTTTTTATCATTGATTACTATTCTTGGACCTCTTGGCAATCCCATAATTAAATGATTGTAGGTAATTCCTAAATCTTGTAGTTCTTCTTCAGTTTTTTTACGTAGTGATTCTTTTCTACCTGTTGTTATTACAATAGTATGTCCAGACCTTAGCCAAGTAAGCATTTCTTTTTGTATGTTTGGTAATAGAATAGGGCATTTGCTTGTTGCTATAGCCTGTCCTCGGTGTGTAATTATGCACCCATCTATATCTAAAAATATAGTTGATGGAGTATTTGTTGGTATATCTGTAATCTTTGTTATCATGTATGTTTCCTATTCTAAATTAGCGTGTCTGTTCCAAAGTTCTTTTTCTGTTAGGTTTAGCTTTTCTTGTATCAGTCTACCTACAATATCTCCAAATAAATGTAAGCTTTGGTCAAATAAAAATGTCATGGATTGTGCAGATTTATTATTTGTTAGGTTTACTTTTGTTGGGCAATCTAAATATACTGAGAAGTTACTTAGTCGTAATAGTGTTGAATCTTTAGACGCTGTTATTAGTCCTATTCTAGCATTTTTTGTTTTTGCTATTTGCGCTATAGTTACTGGTAGTTTACTTTCTCCTGATCCACTGGCTATTAATAACAAGTCATTTGGACCTATTGGTTTTTCAGTAACTGATCCTACAATTTGACAGTTTATGCCCAAGTGTCCAAGGTATTTAATAAAACAGTTTAGTGAAAGAAACACCCTTCCAACAGCTATAAAGAATACTTTATCCACAGTCAGTATTTCTTGAATTAGTTGTTCAACTTCAGTTGAGTCTATGTTTAATATTACTTTTTGTAGTTCTTGTATTGTTTGAGTTGTTAGTTGTTTATACATTTATTTGTTTTTCTTTTCTGTTTATTGTTTTAGTAAATCTTTTTATTTATATATATACCCTTGAGTTATCCATTCTTCTGGTATATTTGGGTCTATTGCTCTTGCTAAATTAGTGTGGACTTTGTTACGTAACTCAATAAATCCATCTCTTGAAACTGTAGGATTTTCATCTATTTCTACTATCTTGTCTTTCCAAAATAGTGGTATATCTTCTAATGTACCACATAGATCTATTCCATTTTCTACTACAGATCTATGTGGTTTTCCTGGATGAATATTGACCCATTCTGGGTTAGTATCTTCATAACCATAACGTATTTTTATTTTGTTTTCAAAAAATCCTTCTGGTATATGTAGTGGCGGACAATTATCTGGAATTATTCCAACATGACTATATCCATCAAAATGTCTACAGAGCTCTGTTAGACTAATAAAGACTATATGTTCTATAGAAGAATTACTCATTGGAGGTGGTCCCCAATCCATACGTGGCATAAACTGTTTATCTTTATCTGGAAAGGCATTGCTTCGTATAAAAATCCAATAATGCATTAGGGCTTTATTTACTATTTGTATTGCATCTGTTAAGCGTGAAGTTCCTTTTAATATTCCAGGTTTATAAAGTTTTCCATGTTCTATATTGCATGGAATAATATTCATGGCACAAAATTTTAATACTTCTGGAAAGTGAGAATACATTACTGAACATAACTCATCTGTTGAGTTTACTAGTTCTTGCTCACAGTTAGTTAACATGTCTAGATTATTTGCTATAAATACATGATCGTTGTTACCTGCGTAAAAAATTGACTGATTATCTGGTAAGTCTTTAAAGTAGGTATTGTATACTTCTTTCCATTCTTCTATTAATGCTGTTCTATGTTTATTATAAACAAGGTTATGATTTTTGTAAAGTATTTTTATTTCATTTTCTACACGTTCTTCTAGATTTTTATACTCTTCATCTAATCCAATTTGTATTATTACTTGTGTCCAAGGAATAGTGGCGTAGCTTGCCAAGGTATATAATAATATATCTACTTTATTATAAGAAGGTAGATTTCCTCTTGAATATGCTGGCATAGCCGCATACGTATTTTCTTGAGTTATTTGTGTATTTACAAATAGTATCATTTATCTATTAGAAGCCTTTATCTGCTTTGCATATTTGTTCTATTTCTGTTAATGTTGTTATTATTCTTTTAAGAATCCTTTTTCTATCCATTCTTGGTTAACATTTACCCTATATGATGTTGCCATATCTGTATGTGCTTTATTTCTCGCTATTAATAGCGCTTCTCTGCTTGGTATGTTTGGGTTTATATCTATATCTTTTATATAGGGTTTCCAGAATAGTGGTATATCTTCTAATACTCCTTGTATATCTACTCCATTTGGATTAGCTGAATGATAAGGAAGTAATGGATTAATAATTACACTGTGGGGGGTATGTTTTTCATTTTCTGGATATTCATATCTAATTACAATATCTTTAGTCCAGAATCCTGGTGGGATTTTAAGTGCTGGGCAACGAGTTTGTGATATGCCGACGTGTGAATATCCATCAAAATGTCTACATAGTTCATTCTTTATGGGTATATATGTTTCTAAACAAATATCTGCAGGTGGTGGTCCATAGTCTGTTCTTGGTCTGTATGTATTTGGAGGTAGATGAAAGGTATTCCATGCTTTTTGTAGTGTTTCTTTTCCTATCATAACTACAGAATCTACTCCCATATGATTAAAGTAAGGATCTCCTCTATCATTTGATAGATATGTATTACTTACTTTCCAAAATAGTTCTGGCCAATGTGAGAACTGTACTGAGATATTTTTATCTGGATATACTTCAAATAGTGTTTGTAGATATTCTAGTTCTTCACAGTCTGATGCTAAAAATATATGGTCATGATTACATAAAAACCATACTGGGTCTGTTCTGTCTAAATTTTTTAAATCCTCTGGAAGTCTTTCTTTCCATTCTTCTACACATGTATTTTGTGATTCATATTGACAACCAGGAAATAGAGATTTTGTAAGCTCTTCAAGCTCTTGTGCATACGTATCGTGTGGTGAATCAAGAGCTACCCTTATTGTTACACCTGTAAAGTTAATTACTGATAGACTTGCTAATGAGTACTTAAGTATATCAACTCGTGTATAGTCACAAAAAGGATGTGGTAAATCTGTTAATCTTGTATTTATGTATAAATGCATAATAGATTTATGAGCTATCCTTTGTGCTTTTGTAGTAGGCTTTTAGAAGTTTTGCTCTATCTTTCCACATGTCTATTTTGCGCCAGTCACCATGTACTTTTCTATCATGATTTTCAAACTCTTGTGAGTTTACTTCATCACATGTTTTATCAGGTTCTCGTTTTCCTGCGAAAGGATGTATGTGTTCTACGATTACTTCTGGAACATATTTAATTCGTCCAGTTGGTGTTCCAATGTCTTGCCACCAGGTATCTACCCATAGGTGTATTAGTTTTGGATAGGCATAGAATCCAAATACCTTTAGTATGTTTGTAGTTACAAATACTTGACTCGCACATCTTATTCCTTGGAACAAATCGTTAGCATATAGTATTGCCCAGTCATTCATTTCTTTTGTTTTATTTATGAAGACAGTATCCCAGGCTTGTGTTCTGAATACCATGTCATCATTTATTACATATACCGCATCATAGTCATTTACAAATGGCATTACTGAAGCATTTAGAAGTTCTACTGTGCCTTGTGTTCGTTTTACTATTCTATAATCTATGCCTTCTATTCGTGGGTAGTTTTGTTCATCATCTTTATCAAGAATTACATGGAAGTCTGAGTGTCCTTCTGTAGTTGCTTTCCATGAGTCTACACACTCTTCTAACATCTTTACTCGATTTCTTGATGGGCATATTACTGCTATTTTCATTATTGTAGTAACTCCTTATAGCTATTGCCCCATTTATTCTTAAATGCAGCCAGGTCTTCTTTTAATACTGGTAACTCAGAAAGGTCACCATGTAAGTCATCAAAGGATTGATTTATTTCTGAGTTTGTTGCTTTACTACAGATGTTTATACATCCACCAAGACTATCTACTTCTAAAGCAAGGTCACAGTCTAGGAATCCTTTTTGATATATTGGATCATGTAGATATTTATTTTCTATTTGATTATATGAAAGCATTGCTATTGTTTCTCTACTTACACAGTTAGTACACGGTATTAGTATTCCACAATCTATTATTCTGTTGTGTTCATCTCGTTTTTCAAATAGAAATGGATGATCTTCTACTCTATCAAATGCTGCTACAAAAGGTGCTTTATGTGCTGCTGTAAAATGTAATATTTTTCTCATACAATTTTGTGTTGGTCTATATAAATCAACTGTGGATATTATATAGTCTCCGGTTGATTGTTCAAATCCTTTTTGTAATGCTTTATTGTTTAAAAGTAATTCAGGGCCTTCATCTATCCAAAGAACATTATTTCCTTCTGTTTTAAACTGCGATATTACAATTATTTCATAGTCAAAGTCTAGTGCTTGACTGTTTATTTGTTTTATTCGTATATCTACTTGTTGTGGCCGTATGCTTGGTATTAGAATGCTTGCTTTCATATGTATATACTTACTCGTAGTTAAATTGTGGATGTATTTTTTTTATGTGAGTAAATACTTCTTTCCACCAGTTAGTTGCGTTATATATTTCTGTTGTTTTTTTACATCCAGAGTCTGCAATAGCAATTCGCTCATTATCATGTTCTAAGTAGTAGTTTACTATACTTAGAAGTTCTTTTTTAGAGCTATACTCTACATAGTCTGTTCTTGGTGTGAAGTAATTATGTGTGTATGTGTCTACTGGTTGTAGAAGCATTGTGCCACAGGCTGTTGCTTCAAATACTCGTCCTTTAAGTTGAGGAGTATTTCTAATACTATCTGTGGGAAAGTTTAATGTTATCTTTGATCGTTTATAGTAGTTAGCATACTCTTCATTTGATAGTTTGTTTCCTTCTATACGTCCTCCTGCTAAAACTATATTTGTATTGTATTTTATTTGTGCTATATGGCTACGTCCTATTGGTTTTGAAGCAAGGCTGCCTATATAACTTATATCTATATCTCTTTTTAATCCTGGATTGTTGTATAGTTTATTGTCTTCTGGTGTCCATGTATATAGTGGGTTTGTATATACATATGAGCTATTCATTCCATCTGGTAGGATATGTCCTATAAAACAATCAGTGTATTGCTGTAAAGCTCCTTCTACAGTTGAGCAACATCCTCCTCCTCCTTTTGTTGCGTCCCACCAAATAGGTAGTATTGGTATGCCAAGTTCTTCATATATTTTTTTAAATGTTTCATATTTTGGATTACGTGGGTGTCTTGGCATAGATAATATTATACAATCAGGACATAGCTCTTTACATATAGTTATAAGTTTGTCATCAACGGAGGGTATTTCTATTAAAGATTTAACAAAAGCCTCTTCGTTTGCATCCCATAGTACGTATTTCTCTGGAGTTAATACTACATTCTTGGGGTCTGTGCTATTATATAACCACTCATCATAGTAAAATACATGTGTATGTGCTGCTAGTCCAGTATTTTCTAACGAGTTTCGTAGCATATGCTCTGAGTAACTTGTTCCTTTATCTGGATCATTATCACACCACTTAGTTTTTATTAATAGTACAGTAGGTTGCTTAGGCATTTAAATATTGTCTCCGTGTGTATCTCTTTCTGAGAGTATTGGATTATTTATAGGCCAGTGTACTCCCAGTCTTTCATCATTCCACAATACAGTAAACTGGGAAGCTCTGTTATAATATTGTGATTGTTTATAATGTAGTATAGCATAATCACTCATAACTAATTGAGCACCTGCACTGTTAGGTGGAATCAAAAGCTGTAATCCATTTTTATCAGATAGTGTAAATCCTTGATGTTTTAAATAGTATGGGCTTTCTTTATCATAGTTTAGGACTACAAAGTAAATGCGCCCTTTAAGGCAGGTAATTAATTTCCATGTCACGCTGTCTCCGTGGAATCCTCTAAGTACATGCTTTGTAGATGTTGAAGCATTGTCTTGTACAAAGTCTATATCAAACCCTGTTGCTTGCTGTATCTCATTCTTGTATGTATCTTTTTTATATAGTTCTAAAAAACTACCTCTAAAATCTTCAAAGTTAGTTGGTAAGCTTACTGTGAACAGTCCCGGTAGGGTCGTGTTGTGAATCATTTAAATATGTTCTCTCTAGTTTTATTTTTGTCATTCTATTTAGATGGTCAATTATGTGTGGACCGAATGTAGTCTTCATCATTGCCCTATATGCTGTGTTATTTTCTGAATAATATTCTTGCCAAGCAGCATCTCTAAATTTCAATACCTCTAAACCATCTAAATATTTTGTTGGTAGTGGTATAAAGTCTTTTGAAAATTGAGCATAGCCTCCCCATGTTTTAGGTAGTGGCCATCCTTTTTCTTTTGCTTCAATGTATAGTTTAGATCCTGGATACGCTGCGGCACAATGGAAGTTTACAAACTCTGTATTTAATTCATGTGCTAACGAGAGAGTGTCTTCCATAGAGTCATGAGTATCTTCTGGTAATCCAAATATCCAGCTTGTAGCCATGTAGATACCTTCATTTCTTAGCTTGTGTGCTGCTTCTCTTGAAGTATCTACCTTTGTTTTTTTAGAAATACTTTCTAGTATTTTTGAGTTTCCAGATTCTATTCCAATTCCAAACCAGTTCATTCCTGCTTTTTTCATTAGAGGTAGCAAATCTGTATTACATATGACGTTACTTCTAGCATATATCCACATGTTTAAGTCGTAGTTTCTGTCTATGATTCCATCACATATAGCTTTTACATGTTCTCTATTACATAGAAACAATTCATCTGCTATTTTTATATTGCTTACACCATATTCTGTTACCAGCGTATCTATTTGGCTTAATACATACTCTGGGTCAAATAGTCTGTAACTGCTTGATTTATAGTTTGATACGCGCTCTCCTGATCTAAATGGAGCCTGTATACAACAAAAATAACAATTGTATGGGCATCCAAGTGAGGTATATAGTGTTCCATATGGCTGTCTATTATCTGGATTTGCAAAGCAATGCCAGTTATGTGCTTTGTAGTTTTGCATAGGCAACAGGTACCAAGGAAGATCTGTAATTTCTTTGTTTATATCCGCAAGAGGAGCCCTTTTTTTAGCATTAGGTAGTATCATATATCCTTGAGGAGTATTTGAGTATAAATCTGGTACATCATTTGTTTTTTTCTTTTTACTTTGTAGTGCTTTTACTAATGCTGGGATTGTTGCAAAGCCTTCTCCACCACATGCGTATGTTGCTTGGATCTCTTCAAGACTTTTAATAGGTAGAGCTGCGATATGACCACCTACTAACAGTACATCTTGATCTGGTGTTTGGTTACATATTGCATTACATACTTCTTGTGCTGAGGGTATAAGTTGAGTAGACGCTGAGGGGTTATGTCCATATACTACAACTACAGTTAGCGTAGGTTTTAGAGTCTTTATTCGTGTTGCTATTTCTTGTGGGGATAATCTTTCTGCATCCCCATCAATAATGTCTACTGATAGTCCGTGCTTCTGAGCAGATGCTGCTAACATTAGAGCCCATATAGGTGGTTCTATTGCTGCAAACTCGTTTATTAGAGTCTGATAAGACTTTGAAGTGTTTCCTATATTTATAAATACTACATCCAGATGCTTGTTCATTTAGATTCTTCCTTCTTTTCTAAGCCTGTCTTTGTTTTGTTTAAACCATGTCAAGGTTAGATCTAAGCCTTCTTCTATTTGTATCTTTGGAGTAAACCCTAACAGTTCTTTTGCTTTGGTATTATTTATTAATCTCTTTGGTATCATTGTTGGTTGTGCTGTATCATAGCATTTGTATGGATTAAAGTTTTCTAGTTTAAGAAGAATGTCTATGAACTCGTTTATAGATACGCCTTGCCCTTGTCCTATATTTATTTGTTCAAAGGTATTTATTTTTTCTAAAGCTAATAGTGTAGCATCTGCAACATCATCTACATAAGTAAAGTCTCTTATTTCTTTACCATCTCCCCATATCTGTAGAGGATCTTGGTGTTCTACTATTTTTCTCAGCAGTGCTGGAAGTGCATGGCAGGTATCTAAATTAAAATCGTCGTTTGGTCCATACAGATTTGCTAGTCGTAATACCATTGTAGTCATTGGCCGTGGAAGCCTTGAGTAGGTTTCGCATTGTTTTTCTATATAACGCTTATACCAACCCATTTCAAAATATTTGTCATATGGATCTCCAGAAAACATCTCTTCTTCTCTAACTGGATGGTCTACGTCTGGATAAGCGGTTGAGCTACCAAAGTATAGAAATTTTTCTACTCCTGCGTTGTAAGAAGCCTCTAACATATTTATACCCATTCGTATGTTTGGGTTAACTAAACTAAGTACATTATCTACTGTAATTTTAGCATTACCTACAACTGCTGCTGCGTCTACAACATATTGCCAATCTTTTACTACGTCTTTACATTGGTCTAAATTTGTAAGATCACACTGATGGTATACTACACCATCTAATACTTCTGGTATTGGTCTGTTATGGTAAGTTGCTTTTACTTGTGCTCCTGCTGCGTGTAATGCTCTTACTATAGCTGTTCCAGCAAGTCCAGAACCACCAGCTACTACTACTGTTTTGTCTTTAAAGAATGGCATTAGATGTTACTCCTTTGATAAGGTAGTTCTGGATATACATCTTGTATTTCAGATAGTACCTTGTTCCACCAGGCATGTGCGTTATACTGTTGTGTTGCTTTGAAGCATCCACTTCTTGCAATTGTCCTTCTCTCACTTTTGTGTGCTATGTAATACTTTGCTTTTTCTATTAAGTCTTTCTTTGAAGAGTATGGTATGTAGTCTATGTAAGGAGTTAGCCATAATTTTGTTTCATCATTTTCTGGTTCTAATAGCATTGCTTCACATAATACAATTTCAAAGGTTCTTCCTTTTAGTTGGTCTGGAACCATGGGGGAATCTTTTGGAAAGTTAAGAGAGATTTTAGATCTCTTTAAATAGTCTGCATATGTTTCTAAGTGTATTGGTCGTTCTCGTGTTCCTCCATCTGTTATAACAGCTATGCCTGCGTATTTTAGAGAAGCCAGATGTGATCTTCCTATTGGTTTATGCCCAAGACTACCTATGTAACTTATGTCTATGTCTTTGGGTGGATAGTCTTCTAGTTTGCTGTTAAATATTGATGGATCCTCTACTCCCCATGTCACAATTGGATTTTTGTATCTTTCATAATGTAGTTTTCCTGCTATTAATATGTGTGCTAAAAAGGCGTTATGTTGTGCTACATCAGATCCTGCTCCTTTTACAGAATCAAACCATATCGCTACTGTTGGTATTTTTAGTTTTGCTTCTATTAGTTCAAATGTTATTGGCTTTGGGTTGAGTGGATTGCCTGGTATTTGTGTAAATATAATAAGATCTGGTTTTAATTCTTCACATGTTTTTAGTAGCGCTTTATCACAATCATACTTTTTGATTAATACACATTCATCATAGTAAAAGTTATCAAAACTAGCAAGATCTGTTGATCTTAGTGTGTTAAAGAGTGTATGGTAGTTATTTGATAGTCCCATATCTGGATTTGTATCACACCATTTTTCTGTTACAAATAAAATGTGTGGCTTGTTCCTCATAGTTATTTACCTATCCTTCCTGGATAGACTGGATCTTCCCAACCATCAAGAGGTTTTATAATCATATTTGCTTTGAATTCATCTCTTGGTAAGAAAGGATATTGATCCTCTATTGGGCTATCCCATCCAAGTCGGGGCTTATAATCATAGAAGTCCTTCATGTTTATGTCACACAGTATAGGTCCTCGTGTATTTAATGCGCTTTTTATATCTCTTTCTAAGTTGTCTTGATTGTTTATTTTTAATCCTTCTATTCCATAAGCAAAAGCCAGTGAAATAAGATTAGGTAGTTTAACCCCATGATTAGCATCTACTCCAGCATAGTTAGAGTTTAGGTGTGTATCTCTGTATAACTTTGTTATACCATATCCGCCATTGTTGAATATCATTATTTTAATAGGAAGGTTATAATTTACTATTGTTTGTAGTTCCTGTATGTTAAAGTTTATACCGCCATCTCCTACTATACATATAACTGGCTTACTTGGGTCTGCTATTGCTGCTCCTACTGCTGCTGGAAGACCATATCCAAGTGAAGAGTTTCCATTATTAGAAAAGAATCTTTGGTTTGGTTTTGTTTCCCAGGCTTGTGATGATACAACACAGTTACCTCCAGCTTCTACTACTATTGTAGCATCTTCTACTATATTAGATAGTGTTTTTACAAATACATATGGATTTACACTTTCTTTTTGATCATAGTATTCATTTTGTACTACTGGATAGTTTATTCTCCAATTACAAACTCGGTATCTCCAGTCTTCTATATTGTTTATAAAGGCTGTGCTACGTAGTGCTTGTCTGTGATTTATTTCATATAGTAATAACTTTATAAATCTTTTCGCGTCACATTTTATATTTAGATCTGAGTGTATATCTTGATTATCTAATAGCGCTTGATCTATGTCTACTACTATCTTAGTTGCTTCACGAGCAAAGGCATCTGTCTTTCCTCCTGTAATTCGTCCTGGTATTCGTGATCCTATACATAGAAGAAGGTCACAGTTTTGTATTCCAAAGTTTCTTCCATCTCCGCCAAATGTGCCTACTCGTCCTCCAAAGTAAATGTCATCATGTGTTCCGAAGTCTATAGCATTCCATGTTACAAAGTAAGGTATACCTGTGTTTTCAATTAATGTTCTTGCTTCTTTGTAAGCATTTGATAACCATATCCCACCACCAAATAATATAGCAGGACGTTCTGATTCTTCTAATAGAGATATTATTCTGTTTATTTCTCTATCTATTGATTTATCTTCTTTTATTGGAGGTGTAAAGCCTTTTAGTGTATTTGGGTCTATCTCTGCTCTTTGGATATCCATTGGAATATCTAATAGTACAGGCCCTTGTCGTCCGTTTGTAGCTAAATATATTGCTTTATCTAGTTCTGCTTTTATTGTTTCTGGGTCTGTAATCATAACAGCATACTTGGTAACAGGTTTAACTATCGAAACAATATCACATTCTTGGAATCCCCTTTGTCTCATAGCTAAATCTTGACATTGGAATCTTGAGTTTACGTTTCCAGTAAAATATATTGCTGGTATTGAATCATAGTAAGATGCTGCTAGCCCATTAAGAAGATTTTGTCCAGCGGGTCCTGATGTAACAACCATTGCAGCCATTTTTCTTTTTGTTTTATAGTAACCATCTACTGCGAATGCTCCTGCTTGTTCGTGTAGTGGATAGTAACAATGATCCGGTCCATATTCATTTGCTATATCAACTAATAACTTAGCACATGCGGAACCATCAATCATAAAAACATCTTCTATTCCTATTTGTTTTAGATATTTAGAGATGTATTCTGAAACTGTCAAAGCTTTTTATCCTCCCAGATAATCCATCGTTTAGCCTACTCATTGCTTCATATAGTTGATCAATTGAGCAGGATGCGTAACTTATTCGTATATTATTTGTACTGTTTGGTCCGAAGTAACTACCAGATAGTGTTACAACTCCCAGGGTATCGAGTGTCCAGTTTTGGAAATCTATTCCATCCTTTTTTGTATCTTCTATTGAAGGGAATACATAGAATGCTCCACCAGGCATTGGACAGTCTATTCCAGGCATATTGTTTAGTGCTTCCACTACTATGTCTCTTTTTTCTTGTAGCTCGTTTCTTAGTTCTTTTGGAAACTCTGTATCCTTTAAAGCTCCTATTGCTCCGTGTTGTGTAAAGATTGGCATACAAGATAGTAATGTTTGTACAAGTGCGGCGATTCGCATTGCTACAAGAAGCGGAGCAACTACGTATCCCATTCTCCAACCAGGCATACAATGTGTTTTAGATAAACTTCCAAGTAGTATTGTTCTTTTTTCACATTTATCTATGTTACATACAGATTGATGTGTAGCACCATCATATACTATTTCTGAATATACTTCATCGCTTAGAATCCACATATCATTTTCTTTCGCAGTTTTATAAAGATCATGTAGTGTATCTTTAGAAAGTGTAGTTCCTGTTGGATTGCTTGGACTATTTATTATTAGCAGTTTGGATGTATTATCTTTTGCTATGTTTACTATGTCTTTAGTTAGCGTATAATCGTTTTTTATGTTTAATGGTGCGTATTGTATGTTTGTTTCTGTGTAGTTAGCTGCTGCTGTGTATGTAGGAAATCCTGGATCTGGACATATTACTCCATCTCCTTTATCTAAACAACATTGCATAACAAAACTTATTAGTGCGTTTGCTGGAGCAACTATTATACAATCAGTTTGTGGTCTAAATCCATGTGTATTACATATGTATTCAGATATTTCTTTTCTTAGCTCTTCAAGCCCTTGTGAATCAGCATATCCAATATTTCCTAATGCCAGAGATGCTACTGTATCTAATATGGCATCGTTAGGAGGACTATGTTTAGTATCTCCTATTTCCATATGTATTATCTCTTTGTCTGGGCTAATGATGTTGTTGGCTTTTTTCATTAGGTCAAACATAGGTTGTCCAGTTAGTTTTTTTGATCTATTTGATATTGTTGCCATCTAAAATTACCAACTCGTTATTGATTAGTTTTAATTGTTCTACTATTTCATTACGGTACTGTGCTACGTTTAGTATTACTGCTGTTTTGTTCCATAGTATATCGTTTGGATATTGAGATAAGAATTTTGTGCCATATAGTCTTTTGTTATTCTTTAGTTCTGAATTATCTACGATTCCTGCTATTTTACTTTCATTCAATCCAAATGATCTTAGTATGGTGTAGAAAATATGTGCTCCAAAGAAATATATTGGGCAGTCAAGCTCAAGCATTTGCTTGTTTATGTTTGTTACTCTTTCTGTATTTAAGTGTATGTAGTTTGTAAACAATGTTTTGTTGTATTCATAGTCATTTAGGTTACGTATATGCATTGGACGTTTTGATTTCTTTGTTACATATATATCAGATAATGGGTTATTGCTACATCTTTCTATTATAGTAAACCCACATAAATTTAACATATGTATTACATTGCTTCGTGTTAGTAGTAATGTATGTTCAAAATTTAAACAATTAGTTGTACCTGTTATAAGTTGGTTTTCCATATCAGGTATTGCGAAAATATGATAGCCATCTTCTGGTAATTGTTTGTATATTTGTTTAAGCGTGTTTAATGGATTTATTGTATGCTCTAAGAAGTTACTGTGTACAATTGTATCCAAAGGCTGTGTACAGATTGGCATATCTTCAAAGACAGCAGTTACTCGTTTTATGGCTTTAGTTGATTCTTTAACATGGTTGCGGTCTACTATTGTCCAGGAAGCACCTTGGTTATGCTGTGTATAGTAGTTAGCAAGGTGCCCTTCTCCTCCTCCAAGTTCTAAGATGTTGGTTGAGTTATACTTCTTTAGTGTATCTTCTATAGACTTGTTAAGTGTAGACCATGCTTTTCCTATTCCATCATTGTGGTGTTCTAAATAAACTAAGGTAGGATCAACAAGGTTTTCTAATTGAATGGTTCCAGTATCTTTACAGATACCAAAGGACATATCTGCACATAGATCTTGGTCTTGTGGACTAGTTGTACATCCCATATATACTGGAAAGTCTTTAAATGTGTATAGGTGTTCCAGTTCCTTGTTTGTAAATATACTATTTCGTTTTGTTGTATCTGCTGTTATCATAAATTATTGTGCTCTTGAGTAATATACTACTTCTGATCCTCTGCTGTGGAAAGTAAATGGAATATGTGTTAGGTCACTAAGTTCTTTTTTTATGTCTTCTTGGTTATCTGGTGGAGCAAATAATAATAGAGTTCCGCCTGCTCCTGCTCCGTTAAGTTTACCTCCGAGTGCTCCTGCGGTTTTTGCTCGTTCATATATATTATTGATTTTTGTATTAGTTACTTTACTTGATAGGTTTCGTTTCAGTTTCCAATATTCATCTAACAGTATTCCTATCTCTAATATATCATCTTTTGCTAAACATGTCAAGGCTTCATCAGCAAGATGTTGTATAATTCTTACACTTTCTCGCTTTTGGTCTATGTTTGGTACAAATGTACTTGCCACTGTTGCTGCTATTCGTTCTATTCCTGTATAGAATAACATTAGATGGTTATCTAATTCATTTATTGTATGTTGTGGAAGCATTATTGGCTCTACAAAGAACTCTCCATTACGATTAAATTCTATGTGATTGAATCCGCCATAAGCTGCTTGTATTTGGTCTTGACTGCCTACAGTTTCATTTAATACTTTTTGTTCTATGTATATTGCTTCTTCTGCGAGTTGTCGTTTTGTTAACATTCTTCCATTTAATCCATTAAGTGCTAACAATAACCCTACAGTAAAAGCAGAACTTGATCCCATACCACTTTTTGCTGGTAGATCTCCGTCATAATGTATTTCTAATCCCATTGTTGGTAGATTATCTACTGAGTTTAGTACTCCACGAACAGCCGGATGTTCTATTTCATTTATTAAATTACATGCTTCTATTTTTGAATATACTACTCTGTAGTTGTGTTCAAAAAATGGAGGCAGTTCTCTACAGGACATATAACAAAACTTATCTATACTTGTTGTTATTACCCCACCACCATGTTTTAGGTACCAGTTTGGGTAGTCGGATCCTCCACCAAAAAGGCTTATTCGATATGGTGTCTTTGTTATAACCATTATAATATATTTAATCTCTTACATAATTCTACTATTTTGTATTGATTTAGTGTTGGATAGTTACCTATGTAAAAACTATTGAAGTGTAGGTAATCTGTTACTTCAAACTGTTCTGGACGTAAGCAAAGCCTTTTTAGATAAGGCTGTCTTAGCTGGTTTCCACCACCAGATAATCCCCTACGGTATTCTATTTTACTTTCTTGTAAAACTTTTTCTATTTTTGGTGTAAGGTCTGAGTTCCTTGGTACGATTGTAAGCGCATAGTTTGAGCTACCCTCTACTCTGAAGTCTGTTTTGTAGTGTTCTGGGTTTAGGTTCTTAAGAAACAACTTTAGGTTTTGCTGTCTTGTGGTTATTTTAATATCTAAATGCTCTAATTGAGATAATCCAAGTACTGCGTTAAGCTCTGTACTTCTCATATTATATGCTGGATACATAAAGGTAAAGTCTGGTGTTAGATCTGAATAGGTTACAGATATTTCATCTCTCCAAGGCTTGTGTAAGCTTTCTCTTATTAGTCCATGTGATCTAAATACTCTTGCCATTTCATATATCTGTTTTTTGTTTGTACAGATCATTCCTCCTTCTATTGTAGACATATGATGAGCAAAGTAGAAAGAAAAGTTAGATATTTCTCCAAATGTTCCGAGTTTTTGGTTTCTAAATGTAGCTCCAGTGCTTTCACAAACATCTTCTATTAGCTTTATATTTCTTTTTTGTAGTTTATGTAATAGTTTGTTTGTAAGCGCATTGTATCCCATTATATGAGAGATAAACACTGCTTTTGTTTTAGAAGTTATTGCTTGTAGAACTTTATCTGTATCTAAGCCTAATGTATTTACATTAATGTCTACAAATACTGGAGTAAATCCAGCAAATATTACTGATGTAATATCTGATACCCATGTTAGAGGTGGAATAATTATTTCTCCTCCTTCTGGATATAGTTCTTTTAGAATAGCCATAGAGATAATATTAGCTGAGGATCCAGAGTTTACAAATATACTGTACTTACATCCTAGCCATTGCGACCATTGTTCTTCAAACTCTTCTACTTTTGGGCCATTAGTTAGTCGTGGATCATCTTGCTTTAGATACTCTATTAGATTATCTAAATCATCTTTAGATATATTATTTGACATTAACGGCCAGTCTAGGTTTAAGGATTCCATAAGTTGTGTCTCTCCAGATAATTTAAGAAAAATAGAGTTGGGTCTTTAAAATAATTTCTTACTACTGTATCAAAATAAACTCTTGCTGCTTTAGCTCTGTCCTGTAATTCGCTTATAGGGGTTTCTGCTATTTTAGTAAGTTCATTTGCTAATTCAGTTTGTGTTAATGTGCTTGGTAGTTGATAGGCAAATGATGTATCATAGTAGTCATATCCTGTGTATAAACATTCTCCTATTATAACTGGAACTCGTGTAAAGTAGCATGCTTCAAATCTTCTTATTGTTCCTATTCCAGCACCTTGTGGGCATACTGCTATTAGATTGTTTATCATTACATCTTGATATTGTTTACATATAGCTTGATCTACATTTACTCTACCAGACCATCCAGGATTAAATTGATAGTTTGCTTGCAGTTTTGCGAGTCGTAATGCTTTATATGTTTTTACTCTTGTATTTCCTTTTACATCCATCTCTCCTTTAAATCCAAAGGATATACTATTAGGTATACTAAACTCTTCATGCATATGTCTTACTATGTATACTAAAAACTTTGAAAGCGCAGGTCGTCCCATTGCGTATCTATTTTTCCAGTGTATTGGTATACAACTTGAAGTTACTATAGAGTCTTTAAGGTCTTCACGTATTGTTGTGTTATTATAATCTCCTTCTAAATCTGCTATATGAAAACGTTTATATTCATTCCAAAATTCCCAATTTTTTTGTTCTATTGTAGGCATGCTTGGATTGATTTCTCCCATATAGAAGAACTCAGCATTCCATGGAGATACAGATTCTACCCAATCTTCCATACCTTTTTGACTAAAAGGTGTGCAGTTTTTATAACCTGGTAGTGGAGATAAGTCACAGCAAACAGGTTTTCTATTTGGATATAAATACATTTTTAGTTTTTTCATTATATAAACTCTGGGTGTTTTATTTCTCTTATAGCATTAAGTGTTTTATTTATTTCATGATTCTTACAACATGTTAGACATGTATTATTTACAGGTAGGCTTAGTGGTATACTATTTATTATAGAAGAAAATGAATTATTTTTCAAGTTTCCTATAATATATTCATCTTCTTTCATATGGTAGTTACATACTCTTACGTTTCCGTTATAATCTATTACAGGAGTAAAGTGTCCAGCATAACATTGTGTGTATGTTTTTGGTTTTCTACACTCGGCAAATTTATATTCTGATAGATATACTTTAAAGTCTTTTGTTTCATAGTCTTGTAAATAATAAGGTATGTCTATATCTGGTTGTTGTTTATAGTTATTTACTAATGCTGGTCTTACTTGAAAATAATGTACTCCTAAATCTCGTGCTTGTTTACAAAGCTCTTCTGCTCTATCTATGTTTTCTGGAGTTACATTTAATGAGATACCTACTGTTGTATGTTGTATATAGTTTGCTATGAGTAGTGGGTCTATAGCTTCTATGTATTTATCTGTTAGAGATATTCGTATCCATTCAAATAATTTTGGATTTGCTGGATGTCCTCTTGATATTGCGTTTGTAAATAGTCCTTGCTTTATTCCAAAGTGAGAGGCTCGACTTGAGAAACTATCAAAAGAGGGATGTAATGTAGGTTCTCCACCTCCTGTATAATTAATTGCTAGAACTCCTAATTTTGCCATATCTGCTATAGCAGCTAATAGTGCTTCTGTATCTATACTTTCTGTGGAATGTTGATTAGCATAGAAACACCAAGGGCAGTTAGCATTACATACATTTGTTGGAGAGATTTCTACTAATATTGGTGTTGTTCTACCTGTTTCTATCTATTGTTTTACTCTATCTGCGTGGTAGAATAGCTTTGATTGTGGTGAAAAGCTGGTTGTTTTATTGTTCATTTGATGCTGCCATTGTTACTGTTGTATATTTTGTATACTCTTCTGGTGTTCCTATATCATGAAAAGAGGTATTACAAACGTAGGCGTATAGTAAGTTATCTTTGGCCCATCGTGGGAATATATCTAACTCTAGTGAGTTATATTTATTTTGAGGTATGCTGTCTTCTATTAAATTACGCTGTAGTAAATAGAGCCCAGCATTAACTAATCCATTTGTATTATCTTCTTTTTCTTTAAAAGCTGTAATTGTTTTATCGCTATCTATGGTAAGTGTTCCATAGTTTCCTGTCTCTTGTTTGTAGTATGCCGCTATTGCTCCTAAGTAATTTCTTTTTGGCTCTAACAGTTCTTCTTTTATATCATTAATTGATATACTATCATCGTATAGTGTATCTCCGTTTATAATAACACATCTCGGTGCTATTATTTTATTTAGGGCATTAGCAAGTGCTCCTCCTGTTCCCATAGGAGATAACTCATGTGAATAGTTGATTGTGGTTCCTTTGTAGTGTGTTCCAATTGTACTATATATTTGTTCTCCGCGATGGCCTGTACATATTATTATGTTTTGTATTCCATTGTTTATAAAGAAATCTAATTGATGGTATATTAATGGCCTATTTTGTATTGGTACAAGAGACTTGGGTATATCTGGAAACATAGACTTTAGACGTGTTCCCTGTCCTCCAGCTAATATTATTCCTTGTGTATATACTGGGTTAAGCATTTCCGTAATGTTCTTTCCGTATCATGCTATATCCCTTTATTAGTTCTTTTATTCCTGTATCTAAATCAGTTCTTGCTATGAATCCAGCATTTGCTAATTTTTTACTTGATACAATATAATTTCTTTTATCTGGATCACGTCCAGTTGCTGCTTCGTGTATGTATAGTTCTGGAATGTACTTCTTTATTTGTAGTGCCAGGTCTTCTTTTGACATGTTTAGAGAATCATTACCTACGTTGTATATATTGTGCGCCATGTCATCTCTATGTTGAATACAGTAGTACATACAAGCAGCGATATCTCCTATATATACATAGTTTCTCATAAAATCTTTCTCAAAAAGCACAATAGACCTGTCTGTAAGTGCCTTTAATACAAAGTCATTTACAAGCAGGTCTGTTCTCATTCGTGGTGACATTCCAAATACAGTCGCCAATCGTAGAGATATAGAGTTAGAATGATAGGTTAATAGATAGTTTTCAGCTTCAGCCTTTAATCGGCCATAAAGAGTTATAGGAGTTAGTGGAGTACTTTCAGTACATAATAAATTGCTTGAGTCTTGTGTTCCATATCCACTATTTGTTGTTGGATAGATAATAAGTTGGTCTTTGCTAATAATAGTTGGAGAGAGTAATGTTTTTATAGTACATACGTTTGTTGTTTCTGCTGTTTGTTTATTGTTATCACAAGCAGGAGCACCAACAATACAAGCAAGAGGTATAATAACATCTTTGTTCTTTACATGTTCTTTTAGTAAGTTAGAATCTCGTGCGTCTCCGTATATAAAGTTAAAGTTAGGATAGTTACACACACCAAACAAACCTGTTTGATGGTACATTAAGTTGTCTATTACAGTTACATCAAAAGCTCTATCTAGTAAATATTTTGTTAGAACAGAACCAATATAGCCTGCTCCGCCCGTTATTAATACTTTTGCTTTCTTCATGTTATCCTCCCAGATAGCTATTAATGTTAGAACTTATATCCTATCATTACTCCTACTTTTGTTCTACTTTCATCAAGGTTATGTAAACCATATACTCCAACTACCGTACGTTTATTTTTAGTTACTGCTTTTGTTATTGCTGCTCCAATAGCGGATATATCTTTTTCTTTTATATCTATTTCTGCTGCTGCTGCTAGTGCTATATCCTTTATCTTTACTACATCATATGTAACTAAAGGTTTACCTTTCATTGTTAGCCCAAGACCTAATGGCCCTGGGACAGATGCCAATGATTCTGCTGGTTTTTCTACTATAGTTGTTGTAGATGTTTCTTCTACTTTTACTGTTGTATCAACTACAGCATCTATATGTGTATCTGTTGTTTCAACTATAGTTTCTTCTATCTTTTCTGCTACTGTTGTATCTGTCTTTGTAGATACTATATTTGTTTCTGTTTCTACTTCATCTATTTCTGTTTCTGTTATCTTAGTTGACTTACCACTTGCTATATCTATTTCAGTAACTTTTACTTTTGTTTTAGAAGTTGTTGCTTTTGCTGCGTTTTCTATTGATTTAGTAGATGTATTTTTATCTATTGAAGTAGCTTCTGTACTCTCTAATTCTTTTAATATATCAGTCTTTATTTGTGCTAGTGTTTTAGCATCTATAGTTTTAGTTGTTTCAATTACTGTAATTATTTCTTTTGGTGGAGAGGTTAGTCTCCCAATAAAGAATACAGTTACTAGTGCTATTAAAACTGCTAATACTTTAAGTGCGTTTTTGTTTTTTTGTATCTGTGTTATAAATGACATTTTTCCAGTGCTCCTGCCATGCCTCATCTGCTTCTTCTGCTCTCGATTGAACGGGGTAGTGTTTCATAAATATGATATCGCTAAAGTCTGAAACTTTGTTTTTTGTAATATCTAACTCTATTACAGGTAGTTTTTCTGTTATGTCTGGTTGATTTGCTTTTGCGATTTCATGAAATATTTCTGCGTTCTCTCTATTTATCTTATAATCTGAATAAACTGCTCCTATTATTTTTGCGTCATACCCAAAGTTAGATGAGCCTTTTATTGCGTCTGGAGAGTTACCTCTTCGTCTTGAGCCTTTTGGAGTATGTGCTGATGCTATTATTGTACACTTAGCTCCATCTGCTATATCTGATATTCGTTTTGATACCCAAGATTCTGTTTGTATTTGATTGTTTGCGTTACCTGGAAAATCATCTACATATATATCGTGTAGGCCATCAATGATAACTATTAGTTTTTTATTTTTACCTTTTAGGTTGTCTTTAGTATAGTATATCATTTTTTCTATTGTTGTTAGTCGAGTTGCTCTATCATTAAAATCTGTTTTATCTAGGATAATAAGCTTGCTTGCTATATCTGTTTCCCATGTTTTTGCTGCTGCTTCTCGTATTCGTTTTTCAGGGTCTGATAGTGTATCTGGATATTTCATTGAGTTGATTGATAGCTTGGATATCCGTGCTAGTGAGTTTCTATATCGTATATCAAATGTGTCATCTAGTGTAAAGTCTAATACGAATGCTTCTGGATTGTTTAGTATTAGTTGGTGATATATGTTTATAAGTAGTGTAGACTTACCTAAGTTAGCTGGGGCTGGTATTATAAATGTACTATATTCTATTCCTTCTGTTGCCTTGTCTAAGTATTTAGATCCAAACTTTAAATATCTGCCTGTTCTTACATTATCATGTTGAAAAATATCTTCTGCTCTTTTTTTTATGTTAGGTATTGTGGTACGATCTACTACTACTGCTGTATTAGATTTATATTGCACTACTAATAACTACCTAGCCTTTCGTTTAGATACTTCATCTTCAGCTTCTTGTATAAAGCGTTCTAGCCCTAGTGGATTAGATATTCTTGTTTCATATTCGTTAAATGCTATATCTATAGCAAATAGCAGAGTGTTTAGATCATACTTACTTAACATAAAATTAAATGCTCCAGAGGATCCTTTAGCATACTTTTGTGTATATGGTATCTTTGATGCCTTACAAAACCAAGCTATAAGATTCTCTAAAGTAAATGAAGTTTTTTCTGATATTGTTGGTGTTTTTAAATCTCCTATTGGTGTTTCACTACCATCCTCATTTTGTAGCATTATAGGTAGTTGTGTGTGCTTTAGTGCTCTATGTATCTTAGGAGTGTATTTAGATAGTAACTCTCTGGTTAGACTTTTTGTATTAGCGGTATCTAATAAGTCTGGTGCTACATTGTAGATGTTTGAATGTTTTACTTTATTGTTTAAGCATTCTCTACATCTACTTTCTAGTTTAGTGGTATCTATTCCTTTAGCCATTAGCGTTCTTAAGGATTTTAGATTTACTTCAAACAGAGCGTGTGTCTTATTTATTTCTTTTGTTCCTCTGTTGTAAAGCCCTAAGTGAACTCCAGCTGTACTAAAAAATACCTTTAATATTTTGGTTTCTATATCGTTTGGTCTTAGCATATAGTAATATGTATATCCTCCATTACATATACATTATAGCACATTTGTGTAAATATTTATAGTATATTTAGGTAATTTCTTTGATTTTTGCTAATGTTACTTTTGTAAGAGCTATATCTGAATTTTCTAATAGATATTCACCAAGGGAATCATATCTTGTTCCTTCTAAACAAACTATTCTTTTAATTCCTGCGTTGATTAGTGTTCCTATACAGTTTTTACATGGTGTAGTACAGTAACAATATAGTGTAGAATTATTTGTAGATATCCCATTCTTTGCTGCGTTTATTATTGTATTTGCTTCTGCATGGACTGCTGGACATAGTTCTAGGTTTTTTCCACTTTGTAATCCTAGTGTCTTTCTTGGACAATATTTATTTGTTTGACATAGCTTGCTACCAGCTGGTGCTCCATTGTATCCAATAGATAATACTTGTTTATCTCTTGTTAGTACTGCTCCTATTTGTCTAGAAGCACATTTACTTCTTTTACTTATTTGCCATGCCATATCCATGAAGAAAGCATCCCAAGTTTGCTTATCTGTAGGTTTTGCTATACATACATCACTAAAGTTACTATCTTCCCACCAGTCTGTAGTGCTTGTTTGTTCTGAATCAGGAAGTAGTTCATTTAGATTGTCATCTGTTAGTACTGTCATTTTCTTGTGTGTTGTCCTCTCTTTAATTAAAGAATCTGCCCAGTGCTCAAATGCTGAAGAATCTTCTACTTGTTTTTTACATAGAGCATGTAGCTCATTGTCACTTAGTTTGTTTAAATATGGATTTGTATTTCTTAGTGAGTTGTTTCTTCTTTTCATTATAAGTTTTGGAGCAGGCAGCGAGGTTCGAACTCGCAACTTCTTGCTTGGAAGGCAAGTATTCTTCCAATTGAATTATGCCTGCTTTGTTATTGGTCCCTCCAAAGAGAATTGAACTCTTCTCTCTTAATTGACAGTCCGATGTTTTAGCCAATGAACTATGAAGGGATTAGTGTTAATCTATTCAAGTTTTATTGAAGGTGAAGGACTATCTGTGTCAATATTGTGAGTTACTTTTCTAGGTTTGACCCGCTTTCTGGTACCACGACGATATGCATCTTGAAGGTTGCCACTAGGTGTTACCCACTCAAGATTACATGCATTGTTGTTCTCTGGGTTTCCATCTCGATGATTAACCCATTCTTTGTAATCATCATCAGGTGGACGTATAAATAGGGTTGCTACTGCTATGTGAACATACAAAGTCTTTTGTCTAACACCATTTTTCCAAAGAGCTACAAACTTGTATTTTCGTCCATTGTCACTGAGGGCAATAGGCTTGTATTGCTTTCCATGTCGTTTTTTAGTAGCTTCGGTGTATTCTTTGCGAATATTTCCATAATTGGAGAATTCATATGCCGGAAAGTCAGGCCATTTACGATATTCTTCACCCCAAGTATAAGGTCTATCATCTAAGTAGCTTGCAATGTTGTTATATTCCATAAGGGTAAATAATCCCCATGTGGCATGGGCTAGATGTTGAAGTCCACTTTCGGAGTCTATGTCTTCACCACGCCGCCATGCTTCTAGGTGACGCATAACTGCAGCATAAACGCGGGACCAGTTAATGCCCAATCTATAATTATTAGATTCATATTTTTGTGCTCCGAATGTATATACAGATACTAGAGCTTCTAAGGCATGTGGTGGTAGTAAATCGTATCGCAATTTTTGATTATCATACTTCAACCCTACTCCGGTTTCTGTTTCTGTTTCATCTTGTGCTAGATGTTCATCTTTGATGCATTTACTCATGTTAATATAGTGTCCTCCCATAGAAACATTATAGTTTATCTATTTTGTCCTAAGCCTCTTCCGTTTCCTCTTCCATATCCTGGTCCTCCAACTGGACATGCTTTGGTATTTCTACCTAGTCGTCTTCCTCCTGGTCTTCCAATTCCACGTCCTCTTCCATCTCGTGGTCTAGATAGTCCTCTTGGGTTTGTTTCTGATTGTTGTTGATTTTGTTCTTGCATTTGGTGTTGTTTTCTTTCCTTTATCCTTTTGCTTAGAAGACCTTTTTTGGTCTTCTTGTTTGGTAGTGTTGTCTTGTATGTTTTTAGTTATAGCAAGTTTTAGTAATACTATTTTTGCTGCTATACTTGTTGCTACTTTTTCATAAACACAATTTGTGTGTGGTTCTATTGTATCTGGATTATTTAATAATGGAATTAGCCTATCATATTGTTCTCTTATTTGTTCTGATACATAAACTATAATCTTTTCCATAGGTAGTAGTGTTTTTTTAATTTTATTGATTGTTTCTAGTTTTGAGTTTACTACTATACTATCTAGTTGTGATAGTGTTTCTTTTATTCTTTTTGTTACTTCTGTATTAGAAGGAATGGTTTCTTTTTTCATAGACTTAGTTTATATCCTTATTTTGTTTGTTGGTACTCCCTGCCTGATTCGAACAGGCGATCTACTGTTTAGAAAACAGTGGCTTTTTCCGCTAAGCTAAGGGAGTATTATACCTTATCTAGACAGCAATTTTTATATTTTTTTCCAGAGCCACAAGTACATAGCTCATTTCTACCAGGTTTAGGAGGTGTTGCTTTATTACCTTTATCATTTGTGTATAGAGTTTCTATATCAAATGGTGGAGCACAAAAAGCATCACTATATGCTGCTGCTTCTAAAGCTAAAGTTATTCTAGCTTTTGGTTCCATTCCTTCTGTAGAAAACATACTTCCTAAAGCGTAAGATTCTCCACTACCTAATGCAACATAAGGTATGAGGCTTTCTGTAACTTGATAATCACTATAGACTGTATATAGTTTATTTTTGTAACCAATTACAAATGCATGTCCTGTTTCTTTAGTATTGTCTATAACTACACAATCAGCTTCTTTGAAGCACTTTCTTATAGCATCTATAAAAGTTGTTGTCATATAAGCAATATCAGATTCTTCTTCTTTTTGTTTTGGCGGCTTAAATCTGTATTTTAATACTTGTGCTGCTCTACAAGAACCTACAGGACCAAATAGAAAAAGCCCATTAGCAAATACTTTTGGATTTGCTTTTATCATTTGTTTGCTTCCTGTTGATGCTCTATCTCCTCCTACGTATATTATATTATTTTCTACTAATCCTACAATTACAGTCATTTAAACAATCTATCCTTTTCTTTCTATAATGTTTGGTGGAAGCGAAGAGACTCGAACTCTTTTTTCATGCGTGCAAAGCAAACGTTCTCCCAATTGAACTACGCCCCCATTTCTATTATCAATATACCATTGTATTATAGAGATGTCAAGTCTATTTCCTCATGATGTCAGGAAAGCGTTTAATGTCTTCTGGTTTAACATAGTGTTTTCCATCTTTAGCAAATACCCAGATTTCACTAACATCTCTTTTTTTAAGTGGAAGAATATCATCTGGATCGACTGCTTTGCGTATACGCTCTTTGTTTATTCTTCTAAGTTTTCTATTTGCTATTCGTTTATCCCACTTTTCACTGTCACTGCATGTTATTCCGCAAAATGGCCGTTTCTTTCTTGATCTACTCATTATATATTATCTACCTATATTGTAAAATGTATATGCATTTCTGCTGGATTTATTTGTTGAGCTTTTTTTAGTTCAGCTATGTGTTCTTTTGCTTGCGCAACTGCGCGTAGCATTGCTTCTTGTCCTTCTTTACTTTCTGTCCAAGCTGCTACTTTCTTTGCTAATATAGTCCATTTTTTAGTAGGCTTTAGTGTTGAGTTGCTCATTTTATTTGTATATTTCTTGCTCATCAAGTAGTGTATATAATGGAAGTAATTCTGCATATTGCTTATCTGCGATAGTGGCTGTAGTTAGTTTTTTATCTCTTGTGCTTTGAGCGTGTCCTCTTACGTGTTTTCCTTGTAAGAATTCACGATTACAATACCAACACCATAACCCACATCCTTTATTTCTTACTTTTGTTGGAGGTTTTCTGTATGTTCTACTCACAATCTTTCCTCATTCTGCTTATATTATACTATATATCTTCTTATTTGTAAAGTATTGTATTGTATTAAAGAGCCCTTCTGCCATAGTTATTTCTGGTTTCCAATCTAATAGTTTAATTGCTCGTGCTATTTTTGGGCATCTTCTTGTTGGATCTTCTGGTTTTTCTTTTATATGGTTTATCTCTCCTTTACCCATTAGGCTTATTATTCTAGTGGCAATTTCTCTTATTGATAATACTTCGTTTGGATTTCCTATGTTTATTGGCTCATGTATATTAGAAAAGAATAGTTTATATATTCCTTTTACTGTGTCATCTACATAACAAAAGCTTCTGGTTTGTAGCCCATCTCCATGTATTGTTAGAGGCTTGTCTTCTAATATTTGATTTATAAAGTTTGGCAGTACTCTACCATCGTTTGCTTTCATCCTTGGGCCATAGGTGTTAAACAGCCTTGCTATTGCTGTATTAAGTCCTACTGTTCTTAAGAATGTTACTGTTGCTGCTTCTGCAAATCGTTTGGCTTCTGAGTATTGGCTTCGTGGCCCAATTGGATTTATGTTACCAAAGTATGTTTCATCTTGTGGATGTTGTAATGGATTTCCATATATTTCAGATGTGGATGTTAATAAAAACCTTGAATTGTCCTTATCATTTTTTAGTTTTCTATCTAATAAATAATGTAATATTTCTAACGTACATATAGAATTTGCGTGAAGAGTTTGTATTGGATAGGTTTCATATCCAACTGGGCTTGCTGGTGAAGCCAAGTGAAGCACTCCAATAAGAGTTTTTATATTTAAACCAGTAAGTAGTTTTTTTGTTATTTGGTCATTTATAAATGTATAATTTTTGTTTGACTCTAAGTGTTTTGTATTCTCTTTGCTTCCTGTTATAAGTGTATCTATGTTTGTAACTTTATATCCATCATCTAATAATTTTTCACATAGATGAGATCCTATAAATCCAGATCCTCCTGTTACAATTATATCACCTTTGTGTGACATTTGTATATCCTCCATGTTTAATTTGTGTAAAGCTTTTGAGCTTCAGCAAATATATTTAGTCCAGTATCGGTTAGTGGATGCTTAGGCATTAATTCAAGCATTTTATATGGCATTGTTACAATATCACAACCACATGCAAATAAATCTGCTATGGGTTGGGGTGTTCTAATTGATGCTGCAATAATTTTTGTATCTACGTTTTGAGTAGTGAATGTATTTTTTATTGATTTTACGAGCTCTAGACCGTTTGAATTAATATCATCTAGTCTACCGACAAAAGGAGCTACAAATTCTGCACCTACAATACTTGCTAGTATTGCTTGGTTTAGACTAAATACTAGCGTTAGAGTAACACGTATTCCTTCAGAAGATAGTATCTTACATGCGGCAAGTCCGTTTGATGTCATAGGAAGTTTTACTACTATGTTTTGTGCAAGGCTAGTAAGATCTTTAGCTTCTTGTATAAGATCTTCAGAAACAGCCTCAACTAGTATAGTTAGATTTGGATCTATAGCAACTATGTCATAGATACACTGAGTAAGACTTTTGTTCTCGTGAGATATTATTGAAGGGTTTGTAGTAATACCACTTATACATCCAAACGCCATACCTTTTTTTATTTCTTCTGTATTTGCTGTATCAAGATATATTTTCATTAATAATGTCCTTTGATTGTTATTGTAGTTGGTATGTCTATTTTTCGTTCAACTAATATTTTATTACAATGTGGACATCTTTCTTCTGGAGTTACATGTAGAGTAACTTTCTTATAAGCAAATGGACTATAGATAGTTTCTTCTATTGTTGTAGAGTTAGAGTTATTGTTTGCTGTAGTGGTTAGCATTAGTGTATTATCTTTGCTATTTCTTCAATGTCTTGGCGCATTACTGGCTCTATTTCTATTACTAGTTTTGTTGAGGCTCTTTCTGCTACTGTCAATTCTCGTGTACTATCGTGCTCTGTTGTTACATTAGTTATTGATTCTCCAAGAGTCATAACAAGTTCTACAATTAATTTTATGGTATTTTCTGGTATGGTTAGGTTTAACCATCTAGAAGCCATAATTACAATGTAGCATGATATCTTATCTCTTACTGCGTCATACTCTGTTACCTCTTTTTGTGCTTGGATATATGCTGCTAATAAACTATCCCATCCAAGTATATCTATCCATAGTTCTACTGATTTTGATAGGTTTTCTATTCTGCTTAATATATATTTTTTTACTATCCAGGTTAGCCCACCAATACTTCCTAATATTCCAAGTAACCATAAGCTTCCTTCTAATGAAAATGCGAGTTCCATATTGGTTTATCTCCTTTGTTTTACAACTGTATTATAACTATACTATAAAAAAGTGGTGGTCAAAGAGAGAATCGAACTCTCAATTTCTTCCATGTAAAAGAAGCGCCCTACCATTGAGCTATTTGACCGATGTTATCTTTTTCTATAATCTTTTTTAGATTATGATTAAGATAAGAGTTATAGACTATTTGGTTTTGAGATAGTCTAGTTTTAATTTCTTTTGTTTTGCTATATTTAAATTAGCTAGTTTATGCTATATGTGTACATCTGTTATTGGATAAACTGTAGTGTTAAAGTATGAGGTATAAGCATAGTCGTGGTAATTTTTTGGATAAGATATATTTGGTATAGATTTATATATAGCTATATACTTTGTTATTCCTTTTTCCATATCTTCTTCTTTGTAGTAAGGTTCTAGTTTCATAGTATCTACCATATTTTCTACTATGTTTCCATCTTGTTTATAGCCTTTTGTAGTTGATAGTCTTATTTTAATTTGTATCATCTCATTTTCAAAAGATTCTATGGACCAAGGGCTGTGTATTATTATATAATGTTTTGGTTTTCCAATAAGTATAAGTGGAGAAAAAGCCATTATTGAATTAATTGGAGTGATTTGACCTTCTTCTTTTTTCCACATAGCTTTTAGTGAGTTTGTTCCACAGCTAAGTCTTTCTATAAACTCTATTAAAAATCTGTTTAAACTACCATTGTCTAACATTTCTTTTTTGGATATCAATGCTCCATATGTTTCTTTTTTTAGCATAAATTGAGAGGTAGGATGAGGGTGTGATGGTAAGTTAATTGAATAAGAGTGTTGCCAAGTATCTGCTGATACAGGCTCTATTGTTGTAGGAATTATTACAACTTTGTTACCTACTGACGTATTTAGAATATAAGGTTTTTCATTAATTACCTTAGTATAATTGAATATAGCTTCATTTGTGTAGTCTATGGTTGTATTCATTACTATATTATATGCTCTTGCTTTAGTTTTACTTCTAGCATTCTTTGATATGTACTTGTTAGTATTTCTTGAAATATACTATTTCTAAAGTTCTTTTTTGTTCCAAAAGGAATATAAGATACATCCATAAATCCAGCTGCTGCTAAGTGTTGTCCCATACTTACTGATGCTGGATAATTTAGAGAATGTATTATAAACTCTACTTTTAGATTTTCTGGTGTATAGTTATTTACTATATACTTTACTACAGTTGTTCCGCAGTTTTCATCTTCAGTTGAAACATAGACTCTACCTCCGAGGTCATGGTCAAGATATATTGTACTCCATTCTTTTTTTGGTAGTATATCTATACATTCTTGAGCAGTCTTTACCCATGTAGCATTTGGATATTGTTTTAAGAATATATCCCCTCTTGTTACATCATCATCTAGAAATAAAATAGAGTTACTAGTTGTATTCATTAGTCTTTATTATCCTCCTTCTTTCTATATTATAGTATATTTCTATAATTTTTTCTAGTAAATAATATCCATTTTAGAGCTTGCTTGTACTACAGATATGTTTGCAAATGAGTTTGCGTTTATTTTTATTTCTTGGTCTAACTTAATATCTATTATTGTTGCAGATGAATGATAGACAGTAATACACCCCCGTGAGTCTTTAAATCCTTTTTTTGTTGCTGTATAGTTATATGTACCTGGCTCCATTTCTATTATTGGAGCATTTCCTCTTATTCCTGTTGTTAATAGATTTGATGCACATTGTATTGTTATATTATCTATAGGTGTTCCATTGTTATCATGTGCTGAAAAGAAACAATATCCAATATCTAACATTTTTTGCTCCTTCTTATACAATTCTATCTTTGCCTTTAGGTTTAGATAGAAATTTTCTATAGTTACAATGCTTACACATATATGTTTGTAGATACACATTGTAACCTATGTTGTTACCACATTTAGGACACAATATTGGTTGTGGGTAGGAGGATGTATTATTCATGTAGTTTTTCTTTTAGACTATCTAGTGTGGTTTTTCTTGTTACATTTGCTGTATGTGTTATAGTTCCTCCTTTTAGTAATACTTTTGACCAACTTACTACACTGAAGTTTTTTATTGTATATACTATTATATTTTTACATTTATTAGCAGCTATGTCGATTTTTATATTATCCCACATACCTTCTATTGCTCTATTTAATTGGTGTTCTGTTATTATGTGAATATTAGTATTCCTCCTGTATGTGGTGGAAGTGTTACAGTATTTCCTGAGTCCCAGGTTCCTGTTCCGTATGCGTCTCTGCAATCGTTAGTAGCTGTCCATGTTTTATTTGTAGCATAACTATTTGCTAAGACAATTCCATTTGTGGCTGTTCGTTTTTGGAAAGCGTCTTTCCCTTCAGTTACTGCTACTGCTGTTGATGTCCAGGTTCCTAGACTTGCTAAAGGCGTATAGTCTAAGTAAATTGTTTCCGAGTTGGTTCCTGGTATATATTTTGCCATTCCAAGACTTGTATATGCGTTTTCTCCAAGTAGATAGCTTGCTAATCCAAAATATGCCCAACCTTGTTTTGGGTAGTTTGGATTATCTGCAACTATTGCTGGGTCTATGGCTGGATCCTTCAGTTTTACATACATATTTAAATACTGTGGACGTGTATTTGTTTCATTCCATTGCTCAATTGTGTGCATATCATTGATACAATCTACCCAATATCCAGAGGCATAGCTTCCACTAACTACTGTATTTGATGTTGTTGCTATAGTAATTGCTGTTGCTGTTGTTGTTATTAAATCAAGATTGTGTGCTGGAAGTGCTGTAAAACTTACCTCTGTTCCACCATTTACATAGTTTAAACTTTCTAGGTATGGGTAGTTCATAATAAACCCATTTTCCATGGCAGAGTATATTGATAGAGCTATTGCGTCATCATCTTGTGATGTTGGTATCATTTCAAAAAACCCACCAGATGCTCCTGTTCCATCAGTAAATTCACACTTATATACACTAGGTATATCTCCAATATCTAGGTAAATTTTATCTCCTGTTCCATCATTATTTGAGCCTAGAGTTACTGTACCATTTACTGAAAAACTTGCTGAGTCAACTACAGCATAGTTACTAAATGCAATTTCATTTGATGTTCCATCTGTTGAGTTGTCTGCTGTATTGGCTGTATATCCGTCTGATGCTGGGTATGTTGCTGTTGGTACCCAGTTTTGTTTGACTAATAGTTCATCTGTTGAACTAACATCTGATATGTTTTCACCATAAGCATTTCTCCAAACATAATAACCAAGAGCATGTGCTGAGGTACATAGTGATTTTATCATGTTTTGTGTCATCCACGCCAGTCTTTCTGGCTGTAATATAAGGCCAGAAGAAGTATATTCTGTTAATACGGTAGTATCATCTACAAACATATACGTATAGGTATGACGTTGTAGTTTTTCTAATATTGGAGGTATGGATGCGTTTATGTATTCACTATTATCAAAGTTTGTGTAATAACTAGTTGGATATGATCCGAAATAAACAAAACCAGATACACCAAGCCCTCCCGATATTAACCATTCTGGATTGTTATTTGCTACATCATAGAAACCTAATGTATTAGGCATAGCTGGTAAATTATCGTTTTCAGCGTCTATTAAAGCTTGTGCTGTTGCTATTATTACTCTTCCTGGTGTAATATACATCATATATTTACAATTTGGATTATAGTAATTTAGTCTTTGTTTTTTAGTGTCTTGTCCAATGGAGGAAAAAGCCATAAATGAACTATTTAGTGATGCTTGTTTATAGATATCAATGCAAGCTGAAGTAAAGCTTGCAATATTATATGGAGATCCATTCCCAGTAGATGGTATATTTACCATTATTCTACTTCCATCACGTACTACATATACATGTATGTTATCTATATATATTCCAAAATCTGCTGTGGACGGCGTTGTCCCTGAATAGCTAATATAAGTACTTGCATATATTGGTAAGGGGTTAGTTGTTCCTGTAATAGTAAGTGTAGTTGACAGTGATTGTGTCTCTGTAGAAGTTATATCTGCATAAGCATATTCTGAGGTTTGATTATCGGCAGGTAAGGTAGCTAGGGTAGCTAGTCTTATATATATCTTTGGATCTATTATTCCTGGTATATTTTCTAGATTTTCAGAAATCTTTAAATGATCAACTACAAGTTCTAGTGTATCATCTCTTCCACACCATGTTGGATATGCGGTACTAGCAGTATTTGATAGATTTGTTATTAGTGTACCATAGGGTAAAACTAGCCCTATCCAACTACTACCTGTTGTTGCTCCAGTTATACCAAAGTATTGTGCAACTGTTCCACTTACACCTTCTCCATCTGCTAATTGGTATTTTATGTTTCCAGTTGGGTGTATAGTGGCACTTGAACGTCTACACCATCCAACTCCAGTTTCATCTGTTGTTCCAGATAATACAAATCCACAATTTAGTTGTGCAATATCGTCAGACATTGGATATGTCCATATTTCTTTTGGATTTGCTGTATAGTCAAGCCCTGTAACTGGATCTGTTACTATGTTTGTATAGTAAGATGTCCAGTCTACATATGTACCTGCTACTGTAAAATTTCCAATTCCTCCTAATAAATCTAAAGGTACTTGTGCTGTTGTTGTAGCAGTAGGAAGAGTTTCTCCAACATCTTGTCCTAGAGTTATATTTATATGTGTTGGTATATTTGGATAAGTATAGCTTGTCATTATATGTATGTAATCCTGTAGAGGTAGGTAGATGTGTCGTGCGTGTCATGTGGAAGATGGCTCCTCGACCTGGAATCGAACCAGGACTACCTCGATTAACAGTCGAGTGCTTTGCCAATTAAGCTATCGAGGAGCGCGTATATCTTTATTATGGAGAATGGATGGTTTATATAGCTTTGTTTAGCATTGCTGCTATTTCTTTAGCTCTTAAATACTCTGTTACAGTTGTAGCTGCTTCTTGTGCTACTTGTAGATTTATCATGATAAATCCAGCTATAATTGGAGTATTTCCCTTCTTCATGAAGCCACCATTTGGTGTTTTATCTGCTTCAAATATCTCTAATGAAAACTGTATAGCAGGTCCTATACGAAGAGGATTACCATCCTTATCTTTATCCTTGTATTCTATTTTTAGAGTTCTAGAAATAAATGGTATGTCTGGTTGTTTTACTGCCGCGCCTGTTCCTCCTCCAAAATTTTCTAATACTATTCCTTGCTTTAATGTGCCATTTAACATCTTATGAAAAAATGCTCTAGCTTTTGCTATAGGTAAAAAGTGCTGTATATGTTTTGATGGTTTATTACCACTTGGATCATATTCAGTTAAACTTAGTACAAGCTTTCCTTCACTTAGTTCATCTTTGGTTAATTCAAATTCTCCAAGATGTGAGAAATCCATTACTCTTCCAGCAGATTTACTTTGTGTATTTACTTTAGTAATTACTGTTCTTCGTTGTTGCTGTTGTGGTTGTTCTTGATTATTTGACATGGTTTCTTTTCCTTCTAAATGGATTTCCTTTTTTAATTGGAAATACATTCTAATATTTGTCAGGCTATTAGATGCCTTTACTATTATATATTATAGCATATTTTATCATTTTTTTCAAGTTTTTTATTTGTCAAATTAAGAACTCCATTCGGATTGAACGTAAGTTAGTAATGGAGTACTACCAGCTGATTGCTGTGTTAGTGCTAATTCTACTTTCTTTCCTGATCCACCATTTACTGTTTTTGATATATACGCAAGAGCTGCTGGTGATTTTCCAAATAAAGTATATGTTGGACTGTTGTATGTTGAGTCTGCTACTGTAGGGGCAAAGTTTACATTTAAAGAGCTAGTTGCTGAGAAGTCTAACATCTTTAATTCTAATTTTGTAAATCCCCAATACAAGCTAGATGCGTCTACTATACGTAGTCGTATTCGTATTTCTGAGATATCCGTTGCTGGAAAAAGTAGTCTTGTATTTCCAATTAAAGGTACTGTTGCTCCATTATAGCCTGGTAAATAAGCTAAATCACAAGAGATCCAAGATCCAAGTAAGTTTTTATATTCTACTGATACAAGTGTATGTGTAAGCGTTGGAAACGGATGTAATATTATTGTATTTGCTAAAGCATTTGTAAATACCTCTGCTGGTATTTTTGCTTTTATCCATACGTCACATGTTTCTGAAACTTCTCTTGTCCATGCTGTATCTAATCTTTGGTCTAGACAATAGATATAATTATCATCATATAAATATTCATATTCTTGTGGTACAATTGTGGCTGCAGGTGTACTTACGTAACCTATACTAGAAGAATCTGGTATCCAAATATCTCCATTTGAATCTTCTGTTACTAGCTTGTCTTGTGTGTTTGTTATGTTTAGAGTTGCTTGTCCATATGTAAGATTTACATCTGCTGAAGTTGCTGATGTATCTGTTGGAGGAGATATTCCTTCTAGTGTATACATATCTACTATTGTAGTATTGTAGGTTGTTCCAAGACCAGAAGCTAAGGTTGTTAATGACGTATTTAGAGATGTTATTTTTGAAGCAAGGGCGGTGGATTGTGCTGTGAATATGTTATTTGATATTGCTATTGCTGTCTCTAACTTAGCTATTCGTGATGTCAATGTTAGTAGATCACTTCGTAGATTATCATTCATACTTTGTATTATATCTGAACTTGATTGTCCACCACGATTAATAGTTGGATTGTTTGCTGTTTCTATTAGATTATGTGCTGATCTTAGCATATTAGTATATGATTCTCCTTGCAAAGCCTACGAGCAGTTTTGCTTTTTGCAGTGCTGCCTGATATGTTGTATCTAAAGTTGTAAAATTACTTGGAATTTGTGTTTCATAAGAGTTTTCTAATCCAGCTGTTGATCTTACTAGTTTTGTTAAGTCACTTACTGAAGCACCTAATTGAACTACAAATTTTCTAGATTCTCTTAATCCTCTATATCTAAAGTTTACTGGTGGTGTTTGCATTTGATGTTTTCCTAATTTAAGTAAAGTGTATAACCATATAGTTTTGGTGTTGTATTTACTTCTGATGTTTTTGAAAGTTCAAACTTTAATCTTATGGCATTTAACATATCTTCACTACTTCTATTGAAATTTAGATGTAATACTGGTTTCATTGGAAGGTTTATTCCATCTAATACTGCTGAACTTTGTGTTGGATCAAAGTTTAGTAATACTTTCCAAGAAGAGTTTGGGTCTAGTCTACTTGCCCATGCCCAATAATCTTTTGATCCAAGAGGTATAGAATACTTTAGCTCAAATTCTGATATATTTTTTTGATATCCATATGTAGCTTGTACTTTATAAGACGTTGTATCAAATCCTAGTATGTTTGGTCTAAAGTATAATCCAACTGCTGATGTTGCTAATCCTGTTTGATCAACATCAGTAGCCCCTATTCCTGGAAAATACATATATATTTCTAACTTATTCCATCCTTTTTTAAATGAGTATGTAGCCGTATAGTCATTTATCCCTACACTTTCTAAGTTTGTAAATGAAGTTTTTGAATATAGTATAGATCTATCATTTAAATATATATGGAAAGGAGCAACAACTGGAGAACCTGTTCCGCCATATACAGCTGGATTATATACTAGACATGGTTGTTCTATTAATAACATATCTGATGGAGTATGTATATATGATGTAAATCTATAGTTTCCTCCAGAGGTTAATAGTGTATTTCCTGCTCCATCCAACAAACCAACTACTAACCATTCAGCTGTTCCAGTTGTTTGTTCTGCTACTTCACACATCATGTTTTTTGCTACTGACATGCATGCCCCATCGCTTATTGCGTCTGATGTAGCTGCTGTGGATATTGGAGTAAAGTATCCTTGTAATGCGTTTATCCTATTGTCCCAGTCTGCTTTTGATGGTACATGATTTGGATCTCCTTCATCATTCCATGTATAATTGAAATACTCTACAAGGAATTGTCTATTTCCTTTTGTAAGTGCTTCTGTTCCTATTAGTACATTACTTCCAGCAATTAGTGAAGAATATAATGGTACAGGTGTACTTGCGTCTATAGTTACAAAGTCTTTTTTATCTAGTTGTATACTTTGTGATAGTATTGATGCTAATACTACTGGGTTTGTATCTATTCTTATCCAGTTTTGTGGCAAGTTAATATCATCTGCTGTTATGTATGCTTTTATATCTGTGCCTTTTGGAAGATAAGTATCTACAGATATCTCAGCCATTTGAATAGGAACTTTTGTATTAGATACATCTAAAGCATTTAATGTAATTGTTTCTACTACCGCATTGTTGGCAAAGTTTATAACTAGCGGTTTTATTTGACGTATACCTACATCTTGTCCAGTTATAAATATCTTAAAGTAATTTGCCTGTATTGTATCAAATGACCAGGTTTTTGGTGTATTTATATCTCCTGCTAGCAGTGAGTAGAAATTAAATCCATCATTTGACCATTCTATTTTAATGTTTAGAGATGTAAGCGGGTCTACATAAAACCCATTTATGGTTTGTAATGTATTTGATATACGTATTGTTGCTATGTATGTATTATCGTTTAAAACCGCTTGCCATGCTGTGTTTTGAAAGCTTGTAAGTATATCATAAAAACTACCATATTGTTCTATACCTTGTGGTAAAAGTGTTTCTATTATTTCTGTGTTTGATAAATCTATTGGTGAGAGCGTAGATATCGCTCTTGGTAGAATAGCGGCTCCTTCATCTAAGTCTAGTTCTGCTGTGGTTTCTAATAGGTCTATACTATCTGTGCTTACAAGTGTATCATAGAATGTATACCTTACTCCTTTAGAAAAGAAACTTAATAGTCTTTCTATATTTTGATTTATTTTTTGTAGTCTTCTTCTTAGAAAAGAGTGCTTTGATGAAAATGATTGATAATGAGTTAAAGCTTTTTCTGCCGAGTTTACTATCTCTTCATACAATACTGTAGTATCATCAGCCAGCTCTGTATAGGTATCATATATGTCTGTTCCGTTTTCTCCCCCTACTCGTGTTCCTCTAACAGCTGGTCTGAGTGTAGTTGTAGGTGTTCCCCATATCTTACCTACTAGTTTTCTACCTGCTTCATTTATTAAAGTTTGTATAGATGGAACTATACCTTTTTGAAGATGTTTCTTTAATACTACATCTAATAGATATTTTTTTTGTCTAGTGCCTATCATAATAATCCTATACTGGTACCGCCTTTATAGCATAGTAGGTTAATACTGGAGAACCATTTGGTTTGTTTTCTGGTCTTGATAGTGTTGCTCTAAAATAGATAGAGGTTGTTTCTTCTGGAAACTCTACTACTGTATTTGGTAAGTCTTCTCTTTGTGGTTCAATATCATACCAGTCTACCCCATTTGGACTTAGTTGATATGTTATCCACTTTGAGGTTGTTGGCCAGAATTGTGGTATTGTTTCTCCAACAATTAGTGAAGCTGCTTTTATTGGTTTTTCAAATAAAAACTCTGTTGATTGGTGTATTCCTGTTATACCATATTCTCGTTGTAGTAATCTTAAATCTTTTATACCAATTGAGTATCTATATGCTTCGAAGATATCAAAATATTGTTGTACGCCTAGCTCTGTTTCTACGTGATATGAAGAAAAGATACTACCTAATCCACCAAATACAAATCCAAGTGCTGCTCCAAGAGGTGTTCCATATTGTAACCATCCTATTATTCCACCTGCTACGTTAGATAGAAATCCTCCACCACCAGCACTAGATGTTTGTTGTTCTACTTCTGTATTTGGTACTCTACTATAGTATGTTATATCCTTTGTTACTTTTCTTGGTGGGAATCCTCTCATGAAGGAGTTCTGTATTCGTGTTGCTTTTACAAAGAACTGGTGGCCTATTAAAGTTTTATAAGCTTCTGGTTGTGCTAGTTCTAGTTTTAATTGTTTTACTTTTGGAACATCACAAGCTACTACTGCTATTCCATTTGTGTTTTTTACTGGTATTCCAGTTGATGTATTGTTTATTGGTTGTTGTATATTTGGTGTAAGATACAATGGCCTTTCTAGTAACTCTACCCAGGTTCCTCCTCCTTCAGGTAGAACAGATACACTTGTTAAATCTTCTTTTGGTGGTCCATCTGTTGGTAGATAAGGAGTCAGCTCTATCCAAGATAAATCTACTGGTGTTTCAAATGTTACTATTATTGTTAGAGGTAATATTGTTGTTGGTCTATCTAATCCTGCGTAAGGACTTACAACCCAATATGGTCCACTACTTTCAGACTCTCCTGGCCATTTTACATAATACTTCCATCCATAATCTTGTGTTATGTTTTCTGAATAATCTAAAGAAGCAGCAACATCTTTATATAATGCTTTTAGATTTTGTTGGTCTGCTGAGGTCCAAATAGGTCCATGTATTACAACATGTGGACTACCATTTGAGTCTGCGATGTATGCTCCTCGTGAATCATCTGGTCCAAATACTTTTAATGTTTGTACTGTTGGTAGTGTATAGTTTTCCCATTCAAACCATGTTGTTGGATTTTCATCATTTATGTTTCTTAAATCCCCAGAGTGTACTTGTTCACTTCCAATAAATGTAGGAGCTAATGGTTGGTCATCTGCTTCAGCATTAGCAGGATATCCTATATCGGAAATTTCCATATTATTTCCTGCTACGGCTCCAACTATTCCATTACTAACTGTTGGTTTTTGAACTACTATGTTTTCTACATTATAAGCTAAAGTTGTTTCTCCAATAACTGGGAGCTGTATTGCTCCTATTGTAGAAGACCACCAAGTTGTGCTTATATTTAAATCTATTTTTGTATTACTGTTTAGTGTATCTCCAGCCCATTGAAAGTTTGGGTCTGAATCATTTGTCCATAGTATTAGTTCATTTGTTTTTCTCTGTGTATCTGCTAACATATCTGATATCCCAGACCGTTCTAAACTACATAGATTTATTAGTGATTTAGTAGCAGATCTAAGTTTATCTAGTTGTGTAAATCCTACAGATAAGTCTTCATTTAATTCTATCATTGGAGATACAAGAGTAGAGAGACGTAGTATATCTCCTTTTCTCATCTCTCGTGGTTTTATTGTAGGCTTACCAAGTAAGTTAAAGAAGTTTAAGTATTCTTGTGTTGTTTGTGCAAGAAGATCAGATTCGAAACTAAGCTTTCCAGCGTTAAAATTTTCTACTAACCGTGTTAATGCATTTCCTGCTCGTTGTTCATTTATGTCTAGTAGTTGTTTAAATGTTGCCATATACTTACCTTCTTGTATTTAATAGTACAGAATAATCATATATTGATGGAGTATCTTGGGTTGTTCCATCTCCTGAATTATTTGTGTATTCTATTACTATTCTTGGATTAATTGCTAGTGTTTTATAAGATGCCTCTATGCGTGCTGGTGTATCACTATACTTAAATAAATCATCAGCAAATGTTATGTTTCCGTGCTTATCTATATAGTATTCATATATTGGATAGTAGTCTGGAGAACTTGAATCTTTGTTTGATAGTTTTAATGTTGGAATACTATTTGTCCAATAGTCAGTCATATTACGTGTTACTGGATATGCTTGTGTTGGTATATTTCCTACTCCAGATGTTTGTGGGGTTTCTAAATCATAATCTCGTAACATATGGTCCGCTGGTATTTTTGTTCTGTAATATGCTACTAGTTCCCATTTTTCTTCTGATACACCAGGAACACTTAGTATCTGATCAAATCCTTCATCATTAACTGTTATTGTTGCGTGTCCAAAAGTAGTTGATTTTGTTGTATTAAACCACTTTGTTAAAGCAATGTCTCTTGGTCTTAGGTGGGCTATGGAATATGTAGATGGATGCAGTAGTATGTCGCTTGTATGGTCTGTTACAACATTACCATCTGAATCTTGATATCTATGCCAGTATATGTCTAACTGATCTCCCTTATCTGTAGATAGTACTGGATATTTTGTAACATAGGTTTGTGATACTATTCTATTTTCTTCTACTACTTTTCTTGATAGTTTATTACTATCCCATAAATCAGTTGTTTGTACCTGTTGTATGATATTACTTCTATCTGTGTTTTTATTTCCTTTTTCTATTGCTTTTTGTATTAGTGAATCTACGTAATCCCAGAAACTTAGATCTTGTAGAGAGGGTTCTCCTCCCATTCGTTCTACAATTTCTGTTACTACTGTACCTTCTGTATCTAGTAGTAAACTTTCTGGTCCTATAAATTTTGCGACTGTTACACTTGTATTTCCTATAACATCTGGTAGTACTATACTATCTGAAAAGTGCAATGTAACTTCTACAGGTTTATAACCTTCAATAGTGGTTAGTACTCCAGATGGAGAAGTAACTGTGGAAGTTATATATGTTACTGTAGATGTATTTGGACTGTATCTTGCTATGTTTAGCATATCTCCACTAGCAATTTTTGCTGAGATATCCGCTACTTTTTCTATATTAATATATGGAAACTTTGAAAGAGAAATTTTGTGGTTTCTATCTGTGCCATTAAAGGTGTCAGTTATTTCTGCTGGGGCTACAATTGTTGTAAGTCCAGATGGTCCAAAATATCTTGACTCATCTGAAGCTTTCCAATATCTTGTATAGTTTGGTGCTATTAAAGGTGTAAGATTATCTGTATCAATTGTTTCATTTTTATATGTTGTTACATAAAAGTTTACTGCTTCTGTAGAAGCATCTGTTGTTGGCTTTAGTGTTAGTTGTCTAATTTCTCCAGTTATATCTAATGGCTTTGATACCCATATTCCTTCTGGTATATATTCATTATTTTTTAGATTTATTTCTGATGCACCAAAAGTATATTCATATTTTACTACTGTTGTTTCTTCTTTACTTGGTAGCGCTATAGAGTATAGCTGTGCAATCATTTCTTTTATTTTACCACTAAGCTTTCTTACTTCAATTATAAATTGTGAATTTGCTGGTAGCTTTCTTTCTTTTTTTGTAAAGGTAGCTACTCGTTTTCTTGGATTGTTGTATGTTAATATATCTGAATTAGGGGGTAATAGTGTTTGCTCCCATAGATCCTGTAAATCCAGTGCGCCATTTGATATTGTATAATGTTTAAGTGTATAGTGTGGTTGTGATAGTGTTAGCCAAAGAGTTTTACATACTATGTTTCCACCACGTATAGGTGTAAATTTTAGCGTTGTTTTGTCTGTAATTATTTCATCAAAAGTAGTTACATAGTAATCATTTGATAGTTGTATATCATCAAGTAGTGTTTCACTGTAGTCTATATCAGATATTTCAAAAGTTAGTGCGATTCCAGATGTTATAGCTCCTGCTTGTAAATACTCATCAAGTGAAGGTGTTTGGAAGTTATATATAGCTTCTTGCCATTCATTAGAGTATAACAGTTCTTCACTTGGAGTTATTTCCCAGAATTTACTATGTACTGTTCCTACTGGAATATCTACTATCATAGATGCTGTAAGCTTTACTTGAGTTGTTGAAGAAGATCTCTTCATATAAAATGAGATACCATATAATGTAGATGGGTTTAATTGTAAATTTCTAGATATTTTCCAACTACTTCCAGTTGCTGTTGCTGTATGTATTTCTAAACACTGACTTCCATCATAGCCAGCAAGAGAGGTTATGTATCCTGTTGTTTCTGATGTTTCTGTTGTAACCCATCCTACTAAATTATCTGAAAAGTTTCCATTTATTGGAATGATACTTCCTGTGTCTTTGGTATTTCTAAATTGTGGACTCCATGCTACTTCTAATAATCTCATTGGATGTGAGGAAACTGGAGATAGTGAGATTTCTGTTATTGGAGTCATAAAATCAAATTCAAATCTTAGTTTTGCGGCTGATCCACCAGAATAGGAAGCTGGTAACCAGTTTACTATATTTCTATTTGCAGCTATTGGAGAGTCTGATAGTATTGTTTCTTTCCAACATGTATCTTTACTTCCATCTACTGCTTCTGATACTGGGTGTAATGTATCTATAGAAGCACCTAATAGTTTTTCTATTGTAACTTTGCACATTTTTCTATTACCAGCAGAGATTGTTTTTGAAATACTTCCAGCTATTGGCCGTTTTAGCGCATTATCTGTTTTATCTATCTCTAGTTTTCTATAGAGTGTTGGTATTATTGTAGAGTCTCCGTTATCTGCTGTAAAATCTTCATATACTATATCAGTATAATTTAGGATATTTTTGTTCATTGCAGCGCGAGCTTTTACCATATTCTCTATATTATCTATAGCCTTTGATATTCTAGCTAATTCTCCAGAATTAAGTTTTTCTAATACTGTTATACCTATACCTACATTATCTATTTCGGCATATAACGCAGTTAAATCTGCAATAGCAGCTATGATAGCTTTATTATATTGATCTGGATCTGTGGGTGTATCTGGTACAGAGAATAATTTCTCTCCTATGTTTTTTAATAGTTCCTCTGGATCTGTTGGGGCTAGAGATAGTGCTTGTGTTTTTGCTTTTTCTAGGAAGCTATTTAGTGTCAATTTTTGACTATCAGATACTACTGATTTATAGGTATTTAGGTATGTTTTCATAATAGTTATATGTTGCTACTTATTCCAATAAAGGATATTATTATTTCATTTATTGTAGATGCTGTGGGTGTTGTTACTAAAGTAGCACTTTCTCCTGTATATATTGTATATGTTACTGTGTCAAGATCAGACCAATACCAGTTTGTTCTATACATTGCATAGCGATTATGATCGTTTGCTGGTGTTGAGTCTAGATATTGTAAATCAAAAGCATTATATAGTAATGTGTTTTCTGCTGTTGCTGCGGATGTAGGTCTTGCAGAAACCATAAGCATTGCACTTCCAGTTGAACATAGATTTTCTGCGCCAAGAAGAGCAACAAGTGCAGATGTTGCAACGGTAGAAGAGTCGAAATCTAATGTTTGTGCTTCACCTGGTACTAAATCTGTAATTGTAACAGTTGTTGCTGCTATAACCAAGTCATTTGATCCAGATACTTCTGGTGCATTTAGTAGTTCATGCTCTAAATTATATATAGACGCATTCATTCTATTCATACCTTCAGAAGGTATTATATCTGTATCGTTTGCATATCTTCTAAATGAATCTAGTACTCCTGGAAATGTTGATTGTTTTCCTGTATTAAAAGGTATAGCCATATTAGATTATTTCCTTAGTCTGTTGGGATTGTACAGCCAAATACTTTGACAATATATTTTCCTTCTGGTATGGTTGGTGCATCTTTCCATCCATATCCTTGTGGTTTTAATAGTAAACTTAATTCTGTTTTAATAGATGTAGTATCTATACGAGTTGTTGTTGGTGTACTTAGTAATTCTACTACAAGTGGATAAACTGTAGCTCCAGTTGAAGACACTGAATATCTTAAGTCTCTCCAACTTAGGCTTTCATTTCTTTCTGGAAGTGGAGGAGTTCCTGCTTCATACTGTGTACATATTATTGGTAATGTAAACTCTGCACTTGTTACTTCTGTATTACATATAACATCATATGTTGTTAGCAATACTTTTTTCCACAATGCTCCTCCAAGAGCCTCTATTCGAGGTCCTGCTAATTTATGTATTAGCCGTGATCCTCCTGTTGTGGTTGCGGTTGTACATAGTTTTCTTTCTACAGAACATATAGTATCTGCAAGAGTATTCCATAAACTTGCATCAACTGGTATTGAATTTCTTACCTTACTTGTTTGTAAGTTGTCAATACCTCCAGTTGCAAATGCAGAATTTAATCCTGTAATTCCGTCTACTATACTCATTATACTTCACTCTCCCTTAGTATAATATCATCTAGCCATAATTGTGGTACATTTTTATGTACCCATGTCCATTCTGAGTCATCTTCATATTCCAATGGTCTATCATACATTATAAAGTCTGTAGTTGTTTTATAGAAGGATCCTATTGTTAGTCTAACATATGTTAGATCTGCTGGAACATTTACTGTTGTTTTAAATTGTCTCCAGCTTCCATATGTTGTATAGACATGTAGTAGTGGAGGTAATTCTATCCAGTAGTCATCACCATTAGTCAACGTCCATGTTGCACTTAATCCTTTTGTAGTTGTATAGAATCCAGTTTGTGGATCCGTTTCTATTGAGCTTACATACATAGAAGATACTATATCTGTGTGTGTATATCCATGCATATATATTCTTGGATATGTTGGTATGTTGTTTGGTTTCCAGAAACCTTCATAGAATACTTTATACCAAAAACTTAATTCATAATCTCTTTCAGATCCAGAATTTGGTTGTGTTCTTAAATCTACTAACCAAGATGCTACGTGTCCAAAGTCAGGCCACATAAATCCAAAATCTCCAGATGCTGATACATTAGCAGCGGCAGGTAACCAACTATTACATGATCTTAGGATACCAGGTCCTACTTTAATTCCAGTTATTCCTGAGTGAGATGCAATTGGATCTTCATGAACATATGTTGGAGTTGTTCTCATATGTGTTACATAGGCTGGTATACTATATGCTCGTTGTGCATATGTTTCTGCTACGTAGTATACTGGATAAAATGGCCAATCACAATGGTTTTCAAGAGGTAACCCACAAAGTGGGCCTATAGGGTTTAGTTGTCCTGTTGTTGCATGCCATAATTGGCTATCCATATATGATTGTACTATTTGTTCTGGTATAAGGTTTACAGCATATGGACTAAGAATTACTCCTGTTGTACTTGCTTTATCTATACAGATTATTGTATATTTAAGATTGGTTGAATTTGTTGGAAGTGAAAACGCTATGGCTGCGGTTTTTCCATCACTGCTTATATTTACTACTTGTCCTTCTACTTGAAGTGTAGCTTCTTGATATCCTCCGCCTTCTAGTGCTCTTTGATAATCTACTTGTCCAAGTATTATTATTGCATAACTTGTATTATTCCAAGCAGCTATGATACTATTATCATGTGAAATAATATTACCTTCTACTGTGAATGATACCCAATCTCCTGTTCCAGCAACAGAGTAACTTACATAGTTTCCATTTATATTGCTATGAATATTTTCATGTTCTACTTGATCAAGTATAGCTGTTCGTCTAGTAACTGTTGTTCCACTTAATGCATGTAAGTCTGTTAGTATTACATTTCGTGCTCTTTGTTCTACAGGCGTAATGGCATTTATTAATAGATTTACATGGTCAGCTTTGACAAGATTTTCTGATAACATGTTTTGTGTGTAAGGCATTTCAACTAAAGTGTCTACTTGATTTGGAAATGATGTTTCTATTGCCATATTGTTAACTACTCACATATCTTATTATTGGTTTTATTCCACTAGCAATGTGTTTGTTTACTATGTCTTCTATTTCTCGTTCTGTAAATGCTCTTATTCCTTGCGCTCCTGTAATTAAATCTTCTGGTAATTCTATTACTACTACTCCATTTAACATTGCTAAATCGCCTTCCCAACCACCAATATCCCAATATCTGTTCATTTCATTTATTTGATCTCCAGATAGGGAGGAGAAGGTTATATCTTCGTTTTCTTTTAGACCACCGCCACGTACTCGTGTATCTATTATTGTTACTCCATCTATTGTGCTACTTGGGCTTATGTAGATTTTAGCCAGAATAAGTGCGCTTGGATAATTTGTTAACGAGCCTACGCCTCCTGCTAATAAATCCGTAGCTAATGTTCCATCTTCTAATACAATTATTGGGCTATCTGTTGTTACTGTATTTGAGAAGTAAGTAATGTCATAGTAAGCTCTACCATATGTATTAAGTGTTTTAAGCCCTTGTGTGGTTGAGTCTGCGTATGTTCCAAAACCAGAAGAGGGTAGAGTTAGAGTAGGTCCAGCTTCCCATCGTAATAGTTGGTCTGTGTATTTTAGTGCTGTTTTTACTTTTACTGTTCCTGTTAGTGAATCTGTATAAGAGTATGCTGCTGATGGCAGTAAGAATACATATATTGCGGATGCTAATAGATTCTTACTTGGTTTTCCTCCGTCATAGGTGTGGCCATAGGATGGATTTAAATCTAAGTCACAGAACCTATTAAGCAGTTCATCATAGTATCCTCTGTATACTAAACATCTTGCTGAGTATTCGTAGGATACTTGTACTAAGTTGTTTGTAGCTATAGAGTTTGTTAGAGGTATAGTTCCTCTATCGAAGTCTATAGCCCCTACCTCTGGATGTAGGTTTACTGTTAGTGGTGTTATACCTGTTGTTCCTGGTATTTCTGAGACTTTTTCTTCTCCATTTATTTTTATACTTGTAATTTTATACAAGTTTTTATTTGCTACAGATATTGTGTGTTCATCTATATATGTAGCATATTCATCTACTGCAGGAAACCCTCTCATGCCTGCTGCTGTTATGTCTGTATCTACTTCTGTAGTAAGGTAAGGTTGTGCGAGTACTTCTGGTATTGAATATGTAAGTACTATTCTATGCCCATCGAGCCATCCTTCTTCATTTGCTGCTGACGTTATCCAACTACTTGCTACTTCTGAAGAAGTATATTCTGTAAGAACTTTAAATGTTCCATCTCTAATAAGTAAGTGCCATGCGCCTGTTTCATCTTCTATTGGTTTAACTACACCTATAGGGGCATGTATTGATTCAAAATATGGCAAGGATGCTGCTGTGCTTTCATATGTAAATGTGGATACTTTTGTATCTTTATAATAATTAAAGATGTTAAGAGGATGCTTGCCAATTACATCTATTACGATTGCATTTTCATTTGGTGTAAGAGGAGGCGGATAAATCCTTGCCAGGTTTATTGAATCTTTTGGGACTACGTTACCATATTGTAGTATGTAATCTGCCATACTAAACTCCTATAATTACCTTGTCAGAGTAGACATAACTTGATATTGTAGAATCATAAAAATATGCGTATATGATGTCTCTTCCTATTAGATAGTATTGTAATGTTACTATTCCTGTATTGCCCACTGTTGTTTCATAGTAACTACTTGCTGTTGTTTGGTCTTCAAATTTACTATTTTTTGATACCAGATATGCTAAAGTCGATCCTCCTATATAAGGTGTTCCATCTGCTGCGGTTAGCATAACATGTACTTTTGCTTTATTTTCTATAACATTGTCAGTATCAGCATAAAGGAATATTTTTCTTGGTACTTGCGTTCCGCTATATCCTATTATTGGTGATACAACTTGTACAAAGGCTGCTTGCCCAGATAATGAAGATGAGGTTGTTGTGCTTACCTCTATTGTAAATGTTGTAGTTCCTGCTCCAGTAGGTGTCCATGAGTAGGTTACTGCTCCATTCCAATCTGTTATTTGTGTAGTAGGTATTATAGCAGATGTTGCCATTCGTCCATCTCCAATTGCACTACTTGATAGGCTGACTCCAGGCAGAGGATTATTATCTTTATCAACTACATATGCTGCTATTCTAACAGGAGGACCTGTTCCACTTAATACTTGTGCCCGTGTTGGTGAATGAGTAATATATAGTTTATCTGCTTGAGCACTTGTTGCTTGTGCTTCTGCGAGGAATAAGAAGCCAGGACCAACTCCACTGTATATAGGATTTAGCTGTACATATGATAAATCTGAACTTGCTAAACTAGATAGGTCTTGATGTTCTGCTATAGATGCTTCATAGTTACAGGTTCCTGTCATAGCAGATGTTGCGTATACTGCTATTTCTCCATTGTCTACTACGAATGATTGATTTACATAATAAGATATTGCTACTTGATTTCCAGAGGTTATCGGAGAAGCCAATGTTATTTGATTATTTAAACTTCCTGTTCCTACTTGTGTTGATGCTACTTCTGTAGTTAGTATTCCTGTTGATACAATAGAAGTTACTTGTGGTAGTCTTGTTGTATCTTCTATAGCTATATGTGCGTAGGCTGTACGTATTTTTCTATAAGCATCTACAATATGTATTTCTTCTTGTAATAATAATTCTTGTCCTGATGCTGATGTTGTATAGGTTAAAAATACTGTGCCCGATGGATTTCCATCTGAAGCAACAAAAGCAAGAGATAGCAATTCATTATAGTAATAGTATTCATCTGATGAGATATATCCACTTGCTGGAACGTTCCATAAATCTCCATATTTGGTACTTGTTACATTTATTAGTAGTCCAGATACAGGCGCAGTCCATAGATTTGTGTCTGTTACTGATGTCCAGGTTGCTGGTCTGTATGTTCTTAGTGGCCCGCATACCTGTATGAATGTATCTGTAGAATTATTATCATTTAAAAATATAGGCCCATAATCTAATACTGCGGATGTAGGTACAGAGGATGTTCCTGTTAGAGCATAGGATTCTATTGTAGAGTGTGTACCATAGTCTACTTGTATTCCTGCTTTTTCAGCAAATAGATATCGTTCTGATGTACCTTTGTAATACCATCCCTTTGTTATAAGTGGAAACCATCTACCAAATATACCTTTTTTTATTTTGATTTTTAGGTCGTCACCGATCCCTACACCTTGTTTTGTGTATCCAGATAATTCAGTACTATAATTAAATTCTACCCCACTGCTACCACTTTCAAATATTGTCATTTGTTTACCTTGCTAGTGGGTCGATCTTGTAGACATCAATTATCGTCCCATCTTCATTGTATATTTGTCCCGTAGGAACCGTCGTGCCAACATGTCGAAGCGCGCCTGCGGTCTGCTCCAAATGGTAGGTGTCCTGGTCGGCTGGCACAAGCACGGAAACAACACAGTCAATTAGTGATATATCATCGGCTGCATCACTTGCCAAGATCCCTGTTGCGCTACCGCCGGTTATGCTTGCACATGCAGACACATCTTCGAGGATATAACAGTGATCCAGTGTGCCACCCAACGATCCACCACCATTGCAAATGCACCCAATAGAACCAGCCGCCGCGTCTATTGGTATATTAGCGAACGTTGTATATCTCGCGTTGAGAACAGCCGCCGTACCCAACTGACAAATTGGGGTACCAGCACCGAGAGCATCGCCTCGCAGTTCGAGATAACAATGATCGAGTTGTATTGTACAAGTAGTTGCTAGGTTGGTATCTATTGTGCCGACATCCACGCTGTAAAGCCTACAGTAGCGTAACTCAATCACAGGATCACCAAGCAGATGAGTGAGCCCCCCAGGGCTACTCATGTTTTCAAAGTCCACGTTATAGGCATAGATATTCGTTCCGGTGTTTTGAAACTCATCGCCGCCGCAGTTCAAGGTCAGGTTAGCCATTGACACAGCAGCAGTAGCAATAAAGGCCGTGCCGGTTATGATAGTTCCCTCACGGCTTTCGCCTATAATATGCAAATCCTTGGATATGTCAGTTGCATCCTCACTATAGGCTCCGTTCTCCAGCAGAAGAATATCCCCAGTACTGGCTGCTGCTATAGCATCGGCAAGCGTACCAGTGCCCGGAGAGACAACCGTAGTGGGTATAACTAGTATCGGCGCGTTTCCTGCTGCTGCTACAGCTGCTTTTATTGTGCTGTAGGTACCTTCTTTTTCAAGAGTAACTGCTTGTCTTGGGGACCATAGTGTTTCAATTGGTAGCACTTTAACTGCTTGATTTGGTGTATAGTCTAGAGTAGTGCCTGGATAAGTTAATACAGTTGTTGGAAGAGCTAATGTTGCTCCATCTGTTATAGCTGCGTTATTAGCTGCTTGTATAGTTGTGTAGTTTCCATTACCACTTATATCGACTGTTAGTAGTCTAGATATATTGCGACTAAAAGATTCTTGATGATAGCCATCCAATAAATCTGCGTTTAAATTACTATTTAGTGTGGTAGATGTTGCTGCATATGGCTGAGTCCCTATTGTAACTTCTGAAACAAATCTGTTTCCAGTTAGTGTTCCTGGACATTTGCTGTCTCCTGATATAGTTCCTGTTGAAGTTTTATAGTCTGTTCCATATACGTTTAGTGTTCCGGCTGCTTGATATAGGTCATATGTGTTTGCTCCTCCAGATGCAGTAACTTGTCCTCCATATACATTAATTGTAGATAAAGCTTGATCCATGTATAGTCCATAAGAATTAGCTATTCCTCCACTATCTCTTGATATCATTTGACAGTTATAAAAATTTATATTTGCAATCTGACTACTGAAAATCCACGCAACATAAGCAGGGTATCCAAGAGTTGTTTGTGTATTTTCTGAATAAAGCCTACATCCAAAGAAGTTAGCTGTTGTATCGTTGTCTTGCGCTATACAGCTTGTTCTATGAGTCGTTTCAGAAAGATTTTTAATATATATTTCAGAGGAATATATGTTAATATTTAATCCACCAGCTGCAAAACCAATATACTCGCTTTCCATTTTTGTATTATATATTGTAAAATTATTTATGCTTTTTTGAAAACTTCTGATTGCATAGGCTTTACCATATATATAACAATTACCAATTGTTAAATCGGTTAAAGTGTCTGCTGCATTTATTCCCCATCCACTTGTATTACTTACAGATAGGTTTTCAATTGTTATATAGTTTGCCAATGTAAGGGTAGCTACATATGCTTTTGAATATTGAATACTTGTTTTTTCAACAGCTGTTCCTAGTAAACTTACATAGTCTTTACATGTTATTTGTTCCTCATATATTCCAGGTGGAATCTTTACTACGTATGGAGTAGAACTAGAAGCATCTGTAATACTATTAATTGTTGCTTGTATTGAACCGCTAGTTGTACCGGATACCCATACTTCTGTACCACTAAAAGCAGAATGTGTTTGTATAGCTATTACAGAATTTTGTAAGTCGTTTATATGGGAGTATTCTACATTATTTGCATTTGTTTTTGTTGTAAATGTATCTATTGTTGTTGGGAATGTTGAGGCCATGATATGTGGTTAATCTCCTACGCGCTAGTCAAATACTACTGGAAGATAGGTTAACTCTGGTTTAATTTCTTCATCTGTAAACCAGTGTGTCGGTCTATCTCCCCATGATGCTGTTCCTACTATTAGAGGTAATGATTCTTTTATATTGTTAGATATTACGTGCATTATTTCTGTATCTTTTCTTGCTTCAAAGTCTTTTTTATTTGCTGGGCTCCATGTTGTTATGTCATGTAAACATGCTACATAGTATAGTCCTGATGCTACGTTTGCTGAGGTTGGTATTACTGTTGATAGATAGCCATCAGATGCAGTTTTTGTATAGTTTTTGTATTTATATTGTGCTTTTACTTCTGCGTTTAGTGTTGTTCCAAAGCTTATTGTTCCACCAGATACAACAAGATTTGGGTAGTTATATGTTGTAACATGTATTCCATCTGCAAATAGTAGATAATTGTTTTCCCATTCTCTTTTTGATGAGTAATATACTCCCCCACTACCTGAATAGGTCAATAATTCATCTGAGATTGTTTGATACTCTGGTAATGTAGATATTGCAATATCTATTACTCCTGTTATGCCGCTTGAGATTGCGTCAAATGTAGATACTCCATCCCAGGTTCTTAGTGTTACTAGTCCTAAATCTAATGCTATAGCAGAAGATAGTGTTTTTCCAAAGCTTCCTCTATCTATATTATTTGCAAAGAATAATCTTTGTAAGAGGTTTCTATTTGATTCATATTCTATTCGTTCAATTCCAAAAGGTGATGCAAAGGAATCTAATGCATTTGGAATTGTTTGGAACTCTACTGGAGCTAACTCTAGCCCTAATTGTATTTGTCCCGATGTTGAGAGTATTGATGCTAATCTTTCCCAACTTCTATAAAATACTGTTGTTGCTCCAGATGTTGGTAAGTCTGCTGTTACACTGGTAGTAGACCATACAAGGTTTCTTGCTGGGAATTTTTGTACTTTGAAGTTCTTTGGTAGGTTTTCATACCATGGAGAAAATACAGTATACCATACGGGTGTGTCTGGATGTATTGAGCTTGGTACTTCACTTATGGTAATAGGTGCTCCACTTGCGGTTGTTGTAAATGATTGAACTTCAAGATTTCTTAGATATACATATGTATCATATGGGTCATTTTTTGTATCTTGTAAAAATGCTCCTGGTACCCATACAGCATCATAGCTACTAAAGAAATCAGCGTAAGAAGTTGCTCGTCTTATAGAGTAAGTTATAGAGCTAACAGTTAAAAGTATTGTAGATGTTACTGATGTACTTACTGGAATACGAGCAAACCATAAATAACTATCTGTTTCTAGTTCAAAAGTAGAAGGTAATGAGTTATTTACAGATGTATCTACATAATCTTCTGCTACTCGTAGCGCATAGCTTGAAGATGTTACCCATTTTCTGAGTAATAAATCGTCTGCTGATATTGTCGATTGTGGTGGTTCAAATCCAGTAGGAAGCGTTGGAGCCCATGGATCAGGTACATATATGTCTGGTAGATCTGGAAGACCTGTTCCACCAGAGGGTGCAGCAGGGGGCGACGGTATTTCTGGATCAACAGGAGGAGGTGGAGGACTAGGAGGAGATGGAGGTGGGTCTGTTGGTGCTTTTTCTCCAACTCCATATGCTATTATACTAGCAATTGGATCTGAGGCTTCAATGGTTTCTTCTCCATAAGCTGTAGAGGTTATTCTGTTATTTACTGCGATTACAGCTGAGCCAACTTGTGTTGTTCCTACAGTTAGTCCATGACTTACGAATTTACCTCCAGTAGAGTCTAAGTTTTGATTTCTATCTGAATCTACTAAGTCTGTTATTTCTACAGATGTTCCTTGTGTATTCCATCCAGCAAATCCACATAGAAGCCATCCAAGTCTGTGTTCTAATGGTAGTATATTTGTAGAATTATATCCAAGGGCTCCTGTTCCATTTCCAAAGTCCATTGGATTTTTTATTTGCATACTTGTATATGCTTTTCTTATTTGTAATGGAAGCACACTTAAGTTACTTCCTGGAACAAGGTGCTGTGTTTTAAATAAATCTAATGCCCAAAAGTCTTCGTTTTCATAGAAGTTCCATGTATGGCTACCAACATAAGTATATGCTATATCTCCTTGTGTTTGTTTGGCTCCTACATACATAGTTCCTGCAAGCCCATCTACACCAAATACCTCTACAGGCGCTTCCCATAACGTAGGTATTGTTTTGTTATAGTTAATTACATATGTAGGAAGAGAGTCAACCAATAACCTTCCTACAATAGTGGATGATTTGTAGCCCATGCAAATCGGAGCGTTGTGTGCTGTTATGCTACCAAAGTAAAAACCATATAGTTGTTCAAAAGTAGTTGCTTCTCCAGATAGTTGATACACTGTTACATCTATTTGATCTATAGATGTTAGCCATGTTGGAGGTGTTGCGCTTGGACCAAAGGAACTTGGAACTTCCGCTGATATAAGATCAATTATTTCTCCTTGTCTTACTCCTGTCCAGGTTCCTATTCCATTAAGAACTACATTTGCATAGGCATCTGTATCGTCTGAAGACCAGCCAAACACCATGTATCTAAAACCAGAGGTATTGAATGCTGCTCCAGTCCAAGATAAATCCATACTTGCTCCAGATACCATCTCTACCTGTACATTGTCACTTGATTGAAATATTCCATTGTCTGGTTGTGACCAATCTCCAGATGCATCAAATGTTACTAGGTTGTTGGTTGATATATGGGATATGTATGCTGCATCTACCGGTCCAGTTGGATACAGATAGTTTAATTGTCTCCATTCTGGTCCTACAGGACGCTGAAGAGTTACTGCCGATCCATCTGCTATATTGCATGACATTATTGGAGAAGGGAGTGTTACAGTAGCTGCTACTATATCTGAAAATACTTCTGTTTCTACTTCATATATTGATGTAATACAGGATAATGAAATTTCTTCATTAGATAGTGTACTTGAAAGATCTCCAGAAAACGCTAGTTCTCTTGATTCTCCGCTTAGCGCTACAAAGTCTAGTCCAGATATACCTTCACCATCTTGCCAATATACTCTTGGAGATACTTGTAGTGTATTGTTTCCTTGTGTTATTGATTTACGAGCAAATGCTCTGGATTCTGTAAAAAAAGGTATATTGCTGAAAGGATCTGCTCCAATGTTATGTAATGTTTCTACAACAGATTGTACTCCTGTTGCTGTAATACTTGCTTTTGTAGTGTTTGCTCCTCCTCCACTAGAAGATGTTGTTGCTGTTGTAGAGCTTAGAGTTGATTGAGCAGAGGTATTTCCTCGTAGTAGTGTTGCTGTTTGTGTATATGCTTGTTTATCATGTGCTGCCGCGTGTATGGTTGTAGATACACTTCCGCCTTGATCATAAATTAGTGGACCGGTACCTAAACTTGATGCAGGTATAGTAACACTATTAGATCCTATTCTTATTTGTATATTTGATTGTCTTTTAAAAGTATTCCAAAACTCAACATTTAGTTTGTTCAAATCCTCTGTGGCAACTTCTTCTACTTCATATGTTATATCCCATGGAGTTGTTTCATTTATTGTCCACTCATCGTACTCTACACCATTAGGTGAGTCCCAGTATGAGCCAGTATCAAAATATTCGTCTATATCACATGATGTTAATGTAGCTAGCGTTACTTCTAGTGCTGTAGAGAAATATGGATTTAATACTCCGCTTCCTGTAAGTGCTATAGCTTTTACTGTATGTGTGCATTCTGATACCTGTTTGAGTCTTGTACCTTCATCATACCATAGATTATAAGCACCAGGACCAGTATATTCTATTGTTGTATATAAATATATGGTGGAACCAAATAGTGTTACTTCACTACTTCCTATGACTGAAATCCCATTAGGTGCAGTTGATCCAGCTACGACTGCTAGTACTTCAAGTGTTTTTCCACTACCAGCACCATCAACATATGATTGTGCGTGACGAGCATATGTTGCTTCTAAAGTTCCTGAAAATATTAGAGTTGCTGATCTATTTGTATAATAGTTTGTGTATGTTGCCATATGTTGTTATAATAACTTTTCTAATGTATGTTTTTTTGCTGGTGCTGCTGTCCATACAGGGAACATTGCTAAGTATGGTTCTATAAATGGTATCCAATCTGGGTATGGATTATCTAATACGTAAGCTGTTCCACTTAAGCAATATTCTTTTAGTAGATCATCTATACCTACAACCACATAATCATACACACCAACAGTTATTAAACTGTTGTCTAAATATGTATATGCGGTTGTTGTAAGGGTATCTATTAGCGTATAGGCGCTTTCTTGTTGTGTTTTTCTATATATTTTATATGATGATATTGGTATTCTATATCCAAGTAATCCACTTGTAAATCGAGCCCAGGAATCCCATCTTAATACTATGTCTAAATCCTCACACAATAGTATCTCTAGATTTGGTATGTTATATGGGGTTAAAGTTTGTTCTCCATATGTACCTTCTCCAACTACTGCAGACAGTACTTCGCTTGTTGTTTTGTTTCCTGCAACATCGTGCATGATTATAGATCCAGTTAACATTTCTCCAGCTATTCCAGTACATGCACTTGTTACATATACTGTTGTTTGATGTGGAATACCATAATTAACAAGATATGAGCCGTCATTCATACGTAACTCATGCGCGCTTAAGGCTCCTTTATCGCTTGTTGCAAATGAAAACAATACATGTCCTGGTCTAGAATACGCATTAGCGGCATATATGTCTGGGCCTATTGGGTCTGTATATATTTGTTTTCCATAGTTGTATAAATAATAGGTATAATCCTCTAGGCAGGGTTCATATCGTTTTGCGTATAGCCATACCAATATATCATAATTTCCGGTGATATCAAATGTATTTTCTAGTGTATATACTGTGTTAATTGAATCTCCAGTCATAGAAGAAGTTGAGATCGTATATACTGTTGATTGTTTATCGTAGCTTTCTTTCCATATAACTTGTGTTACAAGTAGATCATTTAAACCTGTTGCTACTGCTGCTGATAATACCCAAGCGCTTACAGAAACTGTGTTTCCACTATAGGATCCAGTTAACATACCAGATAGCCCTGTTGTAGAGTTCTGTGTTCCTTCCAGATATCCATAGTTTCCATAACTATCATATATCTTTAGTGTATCTCCTACAAAAAGTCCACTAGGCATATTGTAGATATAATATATATAATTAGATAATTTATTTGAAATTGGAGAAATATTGTCTTCTGGTGTTGGAGTCCATCCAGTAAGTTGTAGACTACCCAAACGTACTAAACCTGCTCTATCTCTATATCCAGATGCTCCAGTAGCATCTATTGAATATATAAGCATATTGGTATAAGCATATGAAAGAAACATTTCTCCTGTTCCTGATGGGCAAGCAGTTATTGGTTCATAGATATGCCATGCGCTTATTGTTATTGCTGAAGTTGGTACTGAGTTTCTAAATACTAACCTTAATTCTGTTGCTGTAGATAACTCTTCTGCTACTGGGTGATGAGCATCTAATAGTGTTCCTCCACTTGTTCCATCATTTATCCATCCTTCTGTTTGATATAAATCTGGATTATCTATTCCAGATCCAATCCATGTTGCTAGTGCTGGATTGCTATATCCTGTATGTATTGCATATAGCGCTATTTCTCCGCTTCCTCCTGTTGTAGCAAAAGAAGCTTTTACTGAACAACACATTCCATTTGTTGAAGACAGTGGGATACTTGGAGTAAATCCTATATAACTTATTGGTTCTCCTAAGTCGTTCCAGTTTGATGCTCCATACCAGTAATGTTCTGAGGATGTTCCTTGAGTTAGAGTTAGATAACCATCCCATGCTGAACTACTTGTTGTAAAGCTACCAGATGATGTTACGTCTGTACCTAATACTAATGAGTATACTCCTGGAATTTTTACTTTTCCATTTGGTGAATTTAATTGTTCTGTAGATAGTCCCATATAGTTTTACTAATCAAATAATATTGGAAGATTTGTTAATTCTGGCTGAGGTTCTGTGTCTGTAAACCAAGGTGTAGTTTTACCCCAGTTTGCTGTACCTGCTGTTATAGGAACAGTAGAGTGTATAGTATTAACAAGTTCTATAAATTCTGCTGTTGGGTTTCCTGTGGATGATAGTAGATTTGAATTTTTATACTTTATATCTGTTGGGGTGTTTATATCAATTCCAGTAACATATACAACTGTATATTCTCCTATTTGTGTATTTGATGTTGGATATAAAGAGGCAGATGTTCCTGTTGTTTCTAATGTATAGTTTCTATATCTATAGGTTGCTGCTACTCTGCCCGATGTTGCTTGACCAAATTCAATATGTTCATCTTCTATTGTTGGATAAGGCGGCGTACTTGATGTTGCGCGTAATCCATCTACGTATATATACCAATTTCCTTCCCAATGCGCATGCTGGGAATGGTAAGTTGTATAATCATCAGAGGGTGTAAGTTGCTCTCCCTCTACAAAGCCAAACTCTTCTAAATCTTTTATAACTATTTGTTTAACGTTTGAAATACCAGAAGCTTCAAAGTCTATTGTAGAGCTTCCATCCCATTGTAAGCTTCCAATTAAACCTACTTCTCTTCCTATTGCAGAAATCAAACCATTTAATTGTGAGTTTGCTGGAGATAAATAAGCTGTTCGTATTCGGCCTTGTAATGTTTTATTTGATTCCTTTGGTAATCTTTCTATTCCAGCTAATAGTGCTTTCTCATCAAACACATTCCATAAATCTATTTGTGTTGGAATTATAGTGGAACCATCTATTGTAAGTATAGCAGAAGAGGATAGTGTTTCTACATATGTTGAAGATGTGTATCTAAATTCAATTGAGCCAGTTAGTGGAAGATTTGCTGTTGCGTTTGTTGTATCTAATTCTTGTCCTGGCGATACCTGGTACCATACACTGTCTGAAGATATCCATGCCATACCATCTTCTTCTATGTCTTCTGGTATTGTATAGGATGCTGTATTTGAAGATACTGTAGTAGACGTTACTGCTAAGTTTCTAAAGTAACATAAGTTATTATCATATTTGTATACCCTATCTGCTGTAGTTAGAAAATCAAATATACTTGCTGCTCGTCTTACGGCATTTCCAGAAACTGTTACTGTAAGTGGTTCTTGTGTTGTTTTGGTTATCCAAGCAAGTCGTGGAGTATCTAAAGCAGTATCTGAGATTGTATTGTGTCCACGAAAAGAGCTTATATATCTATGTAGGGTATTGAATTGTGGGAGCGAAGAACCGAACCACTTATATAGTAGTGTTGATTCTGCTAACTGTAGCCCATATTTAAAGCTTCCATATGCTTCTGCTCCATAGGTTACATTTCTTATAGTTGGAGATTGTATTGCTAACCATTGTGGTAAATATCTAGCAAATACAGATCCATCCCACTTGCCTGGAAATTTGGTTTCTGGCATTTATATTAGCAATCCTCTGATAAATTTTCTTCTGTTGGCTCTTCGTTGTTGTGAGTACGGTCATACCCATACTCTGTTGTAATTTTATCTAGATAGAGATATGGTAAAAGTGCAATTAGCAGGACAATCAGGTGTGCGTATACTTCTGATTGTGTTACGGCGGTAAATAAACATATGCCTAGTGTGGCAACAAACGCTACTCTAGATATTGATAGCTTTTGCGTATCTGGCTTATAGAGGAGGTCTGTTAGTAGTTTTCGTATCCATGTAAACATTGTTGTTGGGTTTTTCCATATCTTGTCCTCCCAACACATTATTTAGTAATTATGTAACATCTAAACTTCGTGCGTAAAATTTAGAGCCTGCTGTTGCTGTTAGGTCTACATTTAATGCTGTATTGTTGCTTACTGCCATTCGTATTTGTGTGTTTGTAATATCTGGGTGAGCATCCATTACTCTTGAAACAAGTTCATTATATATCATATTACCAAGTGTAGATTTATTATCTCCTACTGGTAGATTATCTATATAAGAACGTGCTGCTACAGATGCTTGTGATCGCGCAAGTGTGGCATTAAGTTGTGTTCCTAATGCTACTTTTATTGTAAGGTCTATTGGTATTTCAATAGGGGCTTTTGCTGTTGCGGATATTCCATAAGCCACTACTTTATCTAATGTATCTTGTACTTGCTCTAATAGAGCTGCTGTTACTCTTCTATCTACTGATATAACTACAACATCTAACGTTCCTGTACCTCTTGCCATTGGTTGAAGTATTACATCTTTAACTCCAGGTAATTCAAGTAATGATATTCTTATTGATGTTTCATTTGCTCCTTGTACTGTTAGCAAGGAGTTAGATATCCTATATCTGTAGTTATCATCTGATTCTACATCAGTACCTGTACTAATTGGTAATATGTTTGTTACTGTTATGTTTGTACTACCTATATCATTAGATGTTAGTGCTTGTGGTCCAACATTATATTGTGGCCCTTCATATACAGCAGTAACATCTACATAGGATTCTCCTCCGCTTTGAACAGTTATTACATAGTCTGTAGTGTAAGATATTCGTTGATTGCTTGATGACCATACTCGTGTACTTTTTGGTATTGTAGCAACTTCATCACCTATATTACGAAATAGAACTGCGTTTCCTGCTCCTGCGGTTGTTGCTGCTTTGGCTGGAAGACGTGTTACTCCAAATAGTTGTCCTATTTTATCAAGATTTGAGCCTGCCGCTGTTGATAGATTGCCTTGTTCATCAAGCTGTGCCAACATATCATATAGGTCTTGTATGTAGGCAACAAATACTTTTAGCATAGACCCAGCTATAGATGATTCTGAGAAGTTGGTTATGCCTGTTTTTTCTTTTACTGCTTGTATAGCATAGGATAGCAGTTCATCATATGTTGGTGTAGCTAATGCCATGTTGTTAGTTTTCTTTCTTCCTCCAGAATGTGTCTTCTGTTAAGTAATCTTCTGTGTCATTTATAAGTGTGTATGTAGCTTTAGAGGCTTTACTATATGTTCTTGGAAAACTTACTGGAGTTATATGTCTACACTCGTTACAATGTATTAACCAAGTATTATTTGTATGAGGTTCTGTATTTGGAAAGTAGGAGATGTTACCACAGTACTTACATATAACTTTATAACCATCTGTATATTCTGGAGGAATCCACATTCCTCTTGAAAAATCAGAGTTATTCCATTGGTTCTTTTTATTTTTGTGTATAGACATTTTGATATTTTTTAGTTAGCTATTACAGATATTTGTGCGTCTATTGATTCTTGTTCATAGAGAATAATATCAGTAGAATTTAAAATTAGGCTACCTGATTGGTCTAAAACAGTTACCGGTATTCCAGCTATTATTGCTGAATCTTGTATATATGAGCAATTGGCTGGTAATAAAAATAATATCTTACTAATTCGGTTAGGTATAACAACAGGTAAAGTTGTTTCTGCTGTTACTTCTTTAAGGTTGTCATATTCATCTGTCCATGTTATTGAAGTAGTTATCTCTATTGGTGGTCTTGGAACTGAATTATTTTTTGTGGTAGATGTAATAGTTACTTGCTCTCCTGGTTTTATAACTGGTTTTGAGCTTTTTACATCTACAGTTAATTCAGCACAAGCACAAAGTGGAGTACCTAACTGTAGTATAAATAATGGTATAGAGCAGCCCATTATTATGCTCTTTATAAGCTTTTTCATTTGTGTTTCCTTTAATAATAGTTAGTTGTTTATTTCATCTTCTTCATAAGTATCTATGTCTTGAGAATTAACAGTTGTTTTCTCTATGGAAACTTTGGTTTCTATGTTTGGTTGATTACTTTCTGTAATAGATACTATTTTGTTTAATTCTTTTTTATTGTAGATTCTACTATCTACTCTTCTTAATATTGTTAAGAGATCTGTTGGATTTGAATGTATGAGTTGTATTTTTTCTATTACTGTTTCTTTGGTTGTTGTTGTATCTGCTATAAGTATTGTCTCATTACATCTAGCAGCAGGAGCTAATACTATTATGAATACAACTAAAAGCTTTAATAGTTTTGAGAGCATATAAGATTATTTCTCCTTGTTGTTTAAGTAATCATCGTGAAACTGTATTATATCTTTATTATGTTGTTTTATCCATGTCTGCTAAGATGTTTACGTCTCCATTCGTCAGTCAATTCTACGTTATCTGGAATGTTAAGGCGTTTTTTTTATCTTTGCTTGTATTTTTTTTACTATGGAATCTGTAATTTTTGTATGTGTATTTGTTGTCATAATAATATTAGCTCCAGGCGGGGTAACAACACTGTTTGTACTTTTTACCACTGCCACAAGGACAAGGAGAGTTACGACCAATTTCGGTATTTACTACTGGGCCTGGGCCTACATCTCCTATTGAAGCATTATATCGTATTGCTTCCCAAGTATCTGCCCACTTACCTATATTCTTTGCGTAGTCGTGGTGTTCTCTTACTTTGGTTTGTGCTGCTTCTCCCATTTCTCTACGCTTTGTTTCGTCTTCAATAAGTATAGATAGTTTCTCTATCCATTCTGGTGTTGTGTTTGCTGTGTATCCATCTACTCCTTGGTCTATATAGCGCTGATAAGGAGCAACTTTACTTGCTACATAAGGTATACCCCAGCTACCCATCTCCATTAATTTAAGTGGACTTTTTGCTCTATTAAATGTAGTGTTTGCTATTGGCGCTACACCTATATCGAAGTGGCTTAATACTTGTGGGTATACATCTATTGGAGCATCTTTTATAAGTATTATACGGTCTACTATTTCTGAAGGAACATTCCAAGATTCTATTGCTTGCTCTGCCAACATCTTGTTAGTACAAATTCCAAACTTTATATGCTTGTATTTTGTTAGAATTCCTTTAACAATTTCTCCAAGAATAGGCATATCTCGCTGGTGTGTCGTTCCCCCAGACCATCCTACTGTAAGGTCTGGATCTCTATTTGTTACTCTCGTAGTCCAATCTCTTATATCAAAATCTATTGCGTTTGGTACTACGAATGTATTTCTATTAAGATGTAGATATTCAGCAGCCAGCTCTGGTGTAGATACTGTTAGCCCATGAGATTCTGCTATCATTTCATGTGCTTTTTTTAGTTCTTTTGTTCCTTGATGATATACTCTATATGCTGGTGAGTCTATGTGTACTGCGTTTAGTGCGTCATCAACTTCATATATTATTGTTATACCGGTATCTTTTAAATGTTTTAAAGAGTCTACTACATTTTCGTTATATTGCCGCTGTGCTATTATATAATCTGCCCATTGTAGTTCAGCAAAATTTACTTTTGTTACTACCTGTGTTGTTGCTCCAAGTTTTGCTAAATAATCAAGTGGATATTGAATTCGTAATAAACCACATGCTGTTTCATCAGCTCTAAATCCTACTACTTTTAGTCCCGAAAAGTTCTTTCTCAATTGCTCTAATCCTCCCAGATTATGTGGTTACATTAATATATCCAGTTCGTAAATCAAGAGAAGCAGTAATTGTATAGTTTCCTGTTTCTCCTTTTAGAACTATTGCTATCATTATTTCTACAGTATTGATTGGTACAACTCTTAGAGAAAAATCATCTACAGTTAAAAAATTATCATGAGTCAATGCATTAGTTATTTGTTCTGCTAATGCGTTTCCTATTTCTCTTGTATTTGGTTCTCCAATAAAGTCCTCTAAACTTGCTCCGCAGTAAGGTTCTAATGTATAGTCTCCAATATATGTCTTTAGTCTAAAAATTACATTTTCTACTAATACATCATCACCAAGAGAGTATTTTATATCTCCATCATATCCGATTTCTATATCCCCATCTGAGTTTAAATGTACATCTTTTCTTGGCATTTACTTAATGTGTTCCTCTAATATTTTTTGTACGATGGATGCTGTGTTAATACTTTGTAAGGAGTTTATAAATAATGGGGTAGGAGTAAATAAAGATAAAAACGGCATTGGGATATCTGGCCCACCACCAAGAGGTTTAGTTACTATACTTAATGGAATTGCTGCCGGTGTAGGTGTTAGAGCACTTCTATTTAGAAGAGAAGTTATTCCTGAATTCCATATTGGGTTTAATGCTTTGCCTCCAATATTTACTTCTCCTGGATTTGTGTTTAAATGTAACGAAGATACGTTAGTTGCTATTGTTTCTCCATTTATAGTTATTTGCCCAGATTCTCCATCTATTAGTATGTAACTGCTTCCTGCTCTTATCTCTATACAATTATCGTCCCTTACCCATATACCATCTCCGGTAAGGGCGTTTTTCATTCCAACTTCTGTGGGACTTTGATACTCTTGGTTTTTTGCTAATTGTTCTGGAGTTTTATCTTCAGTTAGTTCTTTTATTTTATTTGCTATTACTTTTTGTTGTAAGGCGGTATCCATTAAAATAAACCTTTTTGTGTTAAACTATCTTTATCTATGCGTGTTACTCTATCTGGAGTACTATTTTCTTCTCTTGTTACAGATTCATAATATGGATCAAAACTCATTAGTAACATTGGCTGTGATCTATCTCCATTTACAAAACATATTATTACGTTTGTATCTGGTTCTGGGTCTTGTACTCTGTATCCTTTAGATGATTGTGGCCAATGTAATTGTATTGTTTCTTCTCCACTACCCTTATCCTGTAGAAGTCTAACATGGGCTACTGCTGTTTTACTATCAAACGATTTAACTACACCGTATATAGGCATATGTACTGTTGATATATTTTCTTTTATAAGTTGTTGGAGTGTTTCTTTAAACTTTGGCATATGCTATGTGTGTACCTTACTATACTATATTATACCACATTTTGTTAAAAAAGTGAAGTAAATTTTGCATAATTTATAAAATATTTTAATTATATTTTGGAGATGCTATCCAAGAAACCCTATTGAATACGCTGCTAAGATTTCTGCTTGTACTTACACGTCCTTCAGATAATTCATTTAATTTCCATTGTCCTTGTTGATTTTTATAAATCATAGCAAAGTGTTGATCTGATTGGCCTTTGTTAAGACAAATAATCATTCCTGATTCTAGTGCTCTATCGAAGCCTTTTACTGAAGATGGTTTGTTAACTTTAGTTCCGTATGTAGAATCATTCCATGGTGTACTTACATGAGATGTATTTTGTCCAAGTGGTTTATTATCGTATGGGCCTTTCCATCCGTATAAGTGCATTAGATCTGTAACATATCTACCACACCATCGTTCTCCTCCTGTATAAGGCTCTTGTGGTAAAGGATTTCCAAATGATGCTGGAGAGTCTACTATTGTTCCTACTCTTTCTGATCCTAAGAATGATGCTGGAGTTTGTATTGGGCCGAGGTCTGTTGTTTCAAGTGCTTGTGACGTATCGTAATGTAGTGGTTTTACTCCTATTACGTTATTGATTAGTGCCCCAAGTCCATAAATATAATCTGAAAAGGATCCTCCACTACCTCCAATGAATGCTGCATAGTCGTTGCCTGCTTTGCCCATGAATCCTAGATTGTGTTTAGCTTGGTAATCCCAATTTGTAAGTGCTGAAAGAATACCGTCCCATACTCCAATCTCATCTCCCAGTACTGAACCCGCGTGTCCATTTATACCAGCTGTAAATGGCTTTCCATTTATAAGAAGTGGTCTTAGAATTAATGCTTGTCTTGCTGCGTGCCCTCTATTAAGCCATTCAACAATTCCACCTGCCAGTATAATCCATACTCCATTTTTTATTGCTTTTACTATACTTGCGGATGCTGTTGGTAGCTTTATTCGTTTTCCTGCTGTTGCAAATGCTTTTGGATTTGCTTTAATTTTTGTGAAAGCTGCTTTTATTCCTGACGCTTTTGCTTCTTTTCCTACGCTTTTACATGTTTCTATAAATCCTACAGAGTCATGCCATGTTTTAAATTTTGTCCACGATGTTCCCAGATAGGCTTTTGCTTTTATTATGTGTTTATTTGTTGCAAGATCTTTTATTCGTCGTGGTCCATATTTTTCTAAGCCTTTATCTACTGCTTTTATTATTTCTGAGTCTCCAGCAGTCATTCGTTTTATCATTTCTTCATAGCCAATTCCTTTCCACTCTTTTAAAGTTTTTATTGGAGATAGTAATGTATCTAATAATATGTTTCTTGCTGATATTGCTACTGGATTTGAGGATTGTCTTCCTAATTTTAGTATTGCTGAAAGAAGTATATTACCTACAAATCTTAGTGTTCCTGTTTTTATTAGTATAGAAGCAACTTGTTGCATTGCTATAGCACTTACATATCTTGATCCCATCATTTGTATCCATGCCCATGATGTTTGATCTGCTTGATCAATTGCTGATAGTACTAAATCAGGGGATACTGTTGTAATAAATCCAGATTCATAACTGAAGTGTTGTGTTACTTCTTTTACGTCTATGAGGCCATACATATCTATTTGATCATCTGCTAAATATGCTCTATCATAGGGCTTTATACTTGGATCTCCTAATATAACTAAATGCCCTTGATACATATCTTTTACAGAATCCATTAGTATGCTTACTGCTGCGTTGTTAGTAGATTTTCTTGTATAGTACCCAGTTAGTAAATGGAAGTTAAGTGGAAGTATATCTTGAGCGTTTTGTGCTGTTGTAGCATATAGTCCTGATGATGTGTATAATATTTTCTGATGTTCTGGATAGATATCTGTGTCTAAGTACATCATATTAGACCAACTCGGTGAGTTATCTTTAGCTATTGTACCATTGAATTTTGACATTGCTTGGCAGATGGTATGTATTTTATCTGAACTTTTTATTTTGTTATCTATTAGATTACAGATAGATGAAATTACACGTACTTGTCTAAATGGTTTTTGTAAAGTTACATCATCAGGTTTCCAGTTTTCAGGATAAGCCACTTCTCCTTTTCCATATTGTACTTCTTCTCGTTTTGCTTTTGCTAGATATTCTGCTGTGTATTCATAGTGTAGAACCCAGTGCGGTTTTCCATAAAATAATGTACTTCTTAGTTCAAATGGATATACGGCACATATGTATTCTGGAGCTATGTCTGTACATGTTTTTATAACTTTCCATGGAGTTGCGTCTGTTATAGATAATCCTATTTTTGTATCACTTCCATCAATACCGTCAAGCAATCCAAGTATGTTATAATAAGATTCACCAGCAGATGATTCTGCGTACATCCTATCTTCCAGTAATCCTTTTTTGTCTGCTCTATATGTATTCATTCCAACCTCTGCTTCTGACTTAAATAATGTAGAACGTGTTGGTGACCCAAAGTGTGCTATACCATATGGATTATCTTGTTTAAATTTAAAGCTTTCTTTTAACCAATCATAAGGTCTGGTTGGAGTCATTACTTTCATAATTAATTCACGAGGTTGTACTCCTTGGCCAAGCCAAGTATATGATTTGTATTCTATACCTCCTTCTTCTTTTACTAGGTTTGGGTCTTTTTGTATTAGTTGTTTATCTAACTCTATACCATCTGATAGCGCTACGACTGTAACAGCTTCATCTCCTGGAGGTACTTCTGATATTACCCCATTAAATACAACAGGAAGCTTGTTCGCATTTCCTCCCGAACCCATACGAATATGAACCCGTGTTCCAGCCTTTAGTAACATTGAATTTACGTGTTTAGACCATTCTAAAAATACGTCATCTCCTGTATTATGTAGTAATGAGTCCACTGTGCCTTGTGTTATACTTTGTATTCCCCATTTTACAGTTGGTATTACAGGATCTTCTGTACTTAGCTTTGTTAAATGATGGAACATATTTGAGAATGTTATTAGTGCTGTATCTACTGGGCCTTTTCTTGTTTTGTGTATTTCTATTGATTGTATTGCTGTCATTCCATACCAGTGATCATATAATCTATGGAATCGAAGCCAACGTCCTCCATCTACTAACAATACACAATATGTTGGAAAGGCAGTTAGTAATCTATTAGCCGGAGTATAGTTTCTCATATCATAGAACATGTCTTGTTTATCTTCTCGTATAAAAGAGTCCATGAATGTTCTAATATTCTGAGGTGTTGATTTATCCACATAAAGTTCAGTTACTAATTCTTTATTAAGGTTTTGTAATCTTTCACGTAATGGTGTTTTCTCTACTTCAGCTCTTACTCCCTCTTCCCAACTACGATATTCTTCTCTACTTTCTTTTGCGTTACCTATCCATCTTTGAAGCCAGGTTAGTTTGCTATTATCTTTAGATTCTACTGTTGTTGTTTTCTTTACTGGTTCTTTAGATGGATCGTATGCTGCCATACCCGCTATTGTATTTTTATATTGTTGAGATACACCTGCTAGTTTACTTATTGTTACTGGCTTTGTGTTACCGTCATTAACTAGTTTTCTTATCTTTCCTGGCCCTGCGTTGTAGGCTGATAGAGCTATTAGCCATTTGCTATAATCATTTTTAGCGATTTGTAGTTTTCCTATATTAGGTATTTGATTATAACAGTGTTCTAAATAAAGCATACTAGCTCGTATTGCGAATTCATGATCTATTGCTCTTATATCTGTAGAGGAGCCATTACATTTGGTATACTCTTCTTTAGTTATGAGTTTTTTATTATATAGTTCTTGTATGGCTGTACTTTTTCTTAGCTGTCCTAACCCTATTGAATCATGGTCTTTTGTGTAGCTACTATAACCCTCTAGTGTAAACATATTTATAGCAATTATTTCAGGTACACTTGTTATTCCAGTTTCTTCTTTAGAATACTTTTGTATAAGTTGTAATATTCTAAGTCCTGTTGAATTTGAATATTCTGCTAATGGATCATAGGTTGGAGTTAGTCCTGGTATTGGTGACGATTGGCTGTTAGAGTTAGCAATACCTGGCTTTACAGTTTTTACTTTGTTTAATAGTTTTGTGCGCGCTTTATATAACTCTGAATCGCTAGTTAGTATAGATGGGCCTGCGCTTGATGTTGTGTCTTGGTTCATGCTGTTCATGATACCAGCATATGCTTTGAATGTTGCTAATGTAGCTGGATCGTTGCTTACATCTATTTTGCCATTAAATGGTATTGTTGCTTTATCATTGTAGTTACTTCTTACACCACAGGTTGCTACTTTTGAATTTACTGATGGATCTTGTACTATTCCTAATAAACTATCTAGTACTGGGTCTACTAAAGGATTGACTATTCCTGGTGGACAAGAAGGACGTACATAAAAGTCTGGGTCTACATAGGCAGATATATTTGTTGGAGTTTCTAATACACTACATATTTCTGGTGTCCAAGGGAAATCTTCATCTGATATTGCCCATCTATATTTGCTACTTTCTACTAGTGATCCGGCCTTACAGTCTGTAACCCATTTTTGTAGTTTAGAATATGTTGGCAAATTCATATCAGGATATAGCTGTAATGATCTTAGCTTTGAATGAAAATGTTCTGCTCTAATCATATGCTCTTTGTATGAGTCTGTAGGTGTTTCTAGTTTAGATTTTTCTACGTTTCTAATATCTTTTATATACCAGTTTGGGTCATCTAGCGCTTCAAGATCTTCTCGTGATTGTGACATTGGATCAAAAGCTATACAAGAAAACTCTATTTTAAATGTTCCTGGAAATCCCTGGTCTGTTATGATATTAAGATTTACTGGAAGTACTGTTGTAACACCAGCAAGGGCTAATAACTCATTTGCTATATATAGATATCCTTCATAGGAGTCTCCTATGTCATCTCCCCTACATGTTTTTACTAAATAGTCTACTCGTTCTGTTAATTCTTTTAATGATTTAATATCTGCTTCATTTGTTATTGTTCCGGCTATTGTTATGTAGGTATCACTAGCTCCCATAAACTGTTGAACAGGGGCATTTTTTGGAGAGGCTTGTAATTGTGCGTTTGTTACAATATTTTCCATACCTATAGTAACGTTCTCTACTATAAGACTATCTAACTCTATGCGTTCCCATTTCTTTTCAAGTACTTCTGGTATTACTTTTTTCTGTTTAGTACTTCGTCCAGCAGCATTTGATAGTGATCTTCTTAATGGATGTGTGTCTTTTGGTGAGCTTGCGTTTAGTCCAGACTTTGTATATAAGAAATAGCAGTTATCTAAATCATTAAGAACTGCCTGCCCTTTTGCCCGTGCTGTGGCGTTTCCTACTGTACTTCTAGCTTCTCTAAGGCTATCTCTTCTTTTATCTCTTCCTTCTCCATCTGTAATATCTTCTGAGGTTATTTCTGTAAGATAATTACCGTTGCTATCTGTATTAGGTAATGTATGTAGGCGTAATCCACCAGGAGCATAGTATACTTTTTCTGCTGTTTGAAATGCTTTTATGGCAGTATCTGGATGTGTAAATTTTAGTATTATAGCATTCTCTGTTCCTGTGCTATTTGCTCTAACTGTGTTTGTACTATCAGATGAAGACGATCTCCATTCGGCGGATGCTTTGTTATTTGATGGATTAGATTCTACTTTTACTGTTCCTGGCGCTAGTTTTATAAATAACAATGAGCCTGTAAATTTACCATTACAATTTAATAGATCCTCTGCTTGATATGACCATTTTTTCTGTAACCCATCTCCTTTATATATTCCAAAGGTATCATATAGTTCTGGCTTTATATTGTCTATCCAGTCTATTGCGTTAGCTACTATTTGTGTATCTTTTTCTAACGTGGTAACCATTAAATCTTCTGACATTAGTTGTCTATTGGATGCCATTGCTATAAGATAATCTTCATTTGGTATGTTAAATGCCATATTTCCATTTAATACTGGTCCAAGTGGTTGTGTTTTTGTAGATGTCTCACACCAAATTTTATAAATTGGATAACATATTGTAGAATCAAAATCAGATTCTAAAGGAAGATAAGCAGACCAGTTAAATTCTGATGCTTGTATTACAACATCAAATGCTCCTGGAAATCCAGGTACTGTACTTATTTGTAATGCCTCTAGTGATAGAGCATCTATATCTAGTGTATCATTAAGATATGAGTTTATAACTGGTACAAAAGGAGTATGCTCAAATTGACGTATAAGAGGTAACAGTACATTGTTTGTTGCCGTTATATCTGGAATATGTATATGTATTTGTAATTCTTTTTGGGCTTTTCCTGTACCTCTTTTTAGACTACCTCTACTACGTAGTAAAGGCATTAACTCTATGTGTTGGTTTCTATTAAGAAGTATTTTTTCTGGAGGCAAGTGAAACGCAGTATAACCTATTCTAAAGTATCCTGTTTCACTGAGGTAACTGTACTCTAGATTTGATGGTATATATGGTATAGGAACTGGAACCCAATCAGGTTCTTTTTCAAAAATTGTAGGATCATATGGTTTTGCTTTAGTTAATGTTTTTTCTAACTTAGAAGCTCCCTCTTTTGAGTCTTTAAGCGTCTCCAACATATCCATTTCCCATGAGTAAGGTCCGTATTTATCTGGCATATCTTCTATTTTTTCTTTGAGACTATCTATTATTTTCTGTTGGCTTTTGTATGCATTTGGGTATCCAAAAGAAGACGGATTTAGCGGTTCTTTTTTTACTATAGCAATAATCTCACTTGCATTTGTTTTTGCGTTGTCATACTTTTTAATATTTTTTGAGGTATTGGAATATGTTGTAAGACTTTCTTTTAATCCATCATTTGAGGACATTAAATACTGTAAAGAGTCTTTGTCTACTGTGTTAATAGAAAGTATTCTTACTCCATTATATGTATTTGTATATGAATAGTTGCCAGAAACTAGACGTGCGTTATCGTGTATACTTATTACTGCTGTATCATAATCGTTAATAGTTATTAATGGATCCGATCCAATATCAATAAGTAATGAATCTTCAGTATTTATATTTAGGGTAGAGTCTTGTGTTGGAACCATTGGATAGATATGAACACGTCCATGAATGTTATCTTTTGATACCTTAGCAAGGAATACACTTGTATCTCCAACTCGCGTTGCTCCAAATAATTCTTTTAGTCTTTCTTTTGTCATACACTTATGCCGCCGTTCCTCTTGTTATATAATTAGAATACATTTCATCTACTCTATTCATATCTATTGGATTATCTTTATAATTTAATATTGCTGTTGCTATTGGGTTAGATATTGGTGGGGATTCATCTGTGCTAAGTTCGTTTCTTGATTCTGTACTTTTAAAGGAGGATATTAAGTTACTGTGGTTGTCTATTGACTTACCTACTGTTTTAAGTCCAGCATTTAATAGCACCCATAATGGTATTGCCAAGAGAGGAGATGCTATTGTTCTTCCTGTGAGTCTTACTCTTGACATTACATCTTTCTGTATTTTTTCACTTGAGTTAAGTAAACTACCTATTGACTTCCATTCTTTTCCTTTGGATGCCATTGTTGTTGTATCAGATGCTTTATCACCAAGATATTCATATATCTTACCCATTAGCGGTCTGAGCTTTCCTTGCTCTGTTATTGCTCTTGTAACAATGCGTGCTGCTGTTAGGTCTGCTATTGGGTCTGCTAGAGCAAAAGCTACTCCACCTAGTTTATTTTCCCAGTTATCTTCTAGTAGTAATGAGGCAGCACCAGCTGTTCCTGCTGCTAAATATCTAGCACCAAGTAAACTTCCTGCTCCTCTTGAGTATAGTCCTTTTAAACCAGGCATGTGACTAGTTGCTACTGTACCTTCTAAGGCTCCAGCAGCAAGTGTAGCCATACCTACTCCAAAATATACTTTTGGGGCTATATTATTATCTTCTGTGGGTCTTGTGTTTTCCATTGTGGGAATTGTTGTGGAGTGCTTGCTATTATTTCTTCCAGGTGTCTGCTATTTCTTTACTAACAGAACAAGGAACATCTTCTAAATATACGTGGGCTGCTTCAAGTAGTCGTGCTTCGCTAGCATCTACTACTGCTTGTATTTTATTTGCTGGGGCAGTTGTTACTATTTCATCGTGAACCCATAATATTATTCTACATTCATATGGATAGTCTGACATTTGTACTAAATCTTTATGTAAGTTTATTGTTGCTAACTTTATTGTGTCGGCATTTGTACCTTGAATTGGTGCGTTGACGGCTGCTCGTTCTATAATACTTATTCGTTTAGAATATTCTTTTGGATTTTGTGTAATGTCTCCTTGTTTTGGCACATCATAATATCGTCTTCGTCCAGCCAATGTTGTTGTATACTTTAATTCTTTTGCTTGATTTTTACATCCATCAAGATAATCTTTTATTTTTGGGTATGTTTTAAAGTAAGTAATTATAAGGTTTTGTGCGTCTTTTACTGGCATACCAGAACGTCTTGCTACTGTATCTGCTCCTGCTCCATAAGGTATTCCAAAGGTAACAGACTTACTTGCGTTTCGTTGGTCTTTAGTTACTTTTTTTGGGTCTACTCCAAATAGAGAAGCAGCAGTAACTCTATGAAAGTCATTTGTATATACTTGGTCTATATACTTTTTTATATCTGGATAATCAATTATGAATTTAGCAAATGCGTCTGCGTTTTCTTCTTGGTCTGGTACCTCTGTAATGTTGTAAGATTTTAGTGCTTCTTTTAATAGTTGCTCTGCTTCATATCCATCTTTTAATATTTTGATTATTGTCTCGTCGTTAGAAGCTTTTGCTAAAACTCTTACCTCATACTGAGAAAGGTCACAATTGTGGCTAACGAAACCATTACTTATGTATGTTAGTGGTCCTGGAATATATAGATCATATACTCTATTTTGACCAACATTTTCTATAGAAGCTATGGTATCGTAAATTTGGTTATATTCTAGTAATCTATATAGTTCCAACTCTTTATATACATTAGGATATGTAGTTTTTAGGTCTTTAGCTAGTTGTATATTTATTGGTCTTTCTAGACATATAATATTATCTAATAGTTTGTAAAGATCTCCTTTTGGATTAAGCTTCTTTAACTTTTGAGATCTACTAGGCATACTTCTTTTTTGGTGCTTTTCACCAGATCTGGAAGACAATTTTTCTAGTTCGGTTTTCTTTCGTATAGATATAAAACCAATTTTATTTTTGTAGTCTTTTACATATGCTGCTGGAATAGATATAGACCAATAATTCTTATGTATTTTTACTGTTTGTAATCTTCGTTTTGAAACTATACCTATAGATAGAAGAAGTAATTGCACATCTATAGCTAGTTGTTCATTTACTGTAGAAAAGCGTAATCTGCCACAAGGATGATTGGATACGGATCCATCTGATTCAAATAATCCTCTTAGATAAGCCGCAATAGTTTCTGTGTCTGATGTCCATAGATAGTTAGGGGCATGTGTTTTTGCTCCACCAATACTTTTTAACCAAGCAACTAATTTTGTACTGTAAAACTGTGCATCAAATACTCCTCTATAATGTAATATTTGTTTAGGTGTTTGTCCAAATAGAGATTTACATAGTTGCTGTAGGTAGGTATTAAGGTCTGGGTCTTTATCACATACTACCCAATATGGGCCAGATTTAGAAAAATGTCCATCTCCTGTCATATATCCCATAAATTCTGCTAAATCTTTTGTTGGTTTGTTTGGTGTAGTTACGCTCTTTTCAAAAGAGTGGGTATAGATAATTTCTGGTAAGGTTTCATTGTTTGCTTGTTTTGTATCAACCAAGTTATTTGGTTGTATTACTATTTTATCTTCTTTTGTTATATGTTGTAGTTCTTTCCAGCTATAATTTCCTTTATTGTCAAGTATCCGTATTCTATGTTGCGGAGTAGCTATCAATTCATATCCAAGCTTTGTTGTTAGTTTTAATGTGTCCTGTATTCCATTATCTATTACTGTATTTACTTTAGCAACTGTTTTAGTATCAGTTAATGTTGTGTCCCCTTTACATATCTGTTCTATAGGTATGCTTCCTCTATTTGTAGTTACCTTTGTACCTTCTTTTACGCAGATGCCTACTTTATGTCCTTGTGGAGGTACAATCATCTTACGGAATCTGTTATCTTGTGGAAGGTTTTGTGAGTTTGGACTGTTACTAGAAAATCTTCCTGTATCTGTAGCTGCTTGTTTAACGTTTGAGTGTACTCGTTTGGTTTTTCTATTGTACATAGTGTCTCCCCATTGCACTATGTAATCATATAGTTTGTTTACTTCTCTATAGTCTAGTAATAGCTCTATACACTTATGTTCTTCTTTATAGTATGTTAATACCTTTTCATCTGTGCTATCTGCTGGAATTCCTTTATCTCTAAGTGCTGATAATAATTGTTTTGGGGAATCAACATTTAATTGAGAGCGTGTACAGTTCATCTCTTTTAGAAAATTTGTTTCTCTTGCTCTCATCTCTTGTTCAAGCTCTTCTTTTAACTTGGCAATGTGATCCAGGTCTACGTGTATTCCTAGATACTTGTGTTCACCCAATATTGGAATTAACGGTTTTTCTAATGTTTCCCATATATGCCATAGGTTTTCTGTCTCTAATTGTTTTGTAAGCAGTTCTTGTAATAGTAATAAACTACAAGTATCTCCAGCCGCATATGCTATTTGTTTGTTTAACATTGGAGATTTTTTATGTAGAGTTTGAAACAGTGTTTGGCACTCTTTATCTAAGTGTAGTCCTAGTAACTCAAGAGTAGTTGCTTCTAATGAGGCTCTTGCCTTTAATAGTCCTGCTGTAAGGAGCTGTCTTGCTAACATTGTATCAAATTCTATGTTTGTATTTATTTTGTAGTGTGTTTTAAACCAAGGCCATTCGAAGTTAGCTCCGTGTGTAACTATAGAGCACTTTTCTAATACGCTTGTAAAGAGTTTGGGATCTAAAACTCTTGGATCAAATACATAACTTTTTCCTATTTTACATGAAAAGGATATAAGAAAGATAATATCATTATGCGGCTCAAGGCCAGAGGTTTCTATATCTACAGCCAGTAGTTGCTTTTTACCTAACTTTAGTAAAGCCCTACATCCTTTATCTAATACAGATTGACTTGAGATATATTCATATTTTCCTCCTGGACAGTTTCCTGAATCAACAAGAGGTTCAGCTACCTGCATTATTTTTGGAGTTACTTTACCTTTTGGTGTATCTATAGCAAAATCAAATTGCTGTGCTATGTATGGTAAAAATACTGATTGTTTCTTTCCAAGCATATGTATATTATGTCCTCTTTCCTACAGTTACTATTATACAGTAAATAAAGGAAAAAGTAAAGCTAATTTTGCATAGTTAGTAGTGTTTCTGCTAAATTATTTATGTATCCTTGGTTCATTGTTTGTCTTTGATCGTTTATGTGTGTTGATTGAAATCCCTCTATTGGGCTTACTATATGTGAGTTTATTGCTTCTTGTAATGATGTAAGTATGTTAGTAGTATCTGTTGGGCCTTCAGTATTTCCTTCTATAAGTATATCTATTTTGTGATATACTGGTTTTTGTATTGATGCTGTTGTTGTATTTTTTACAGTTTCTATGGGTTCAGATTTATTACTAATCTCTTGAAGATCTGGTCTTCGTCCTAAAACCATTAACGAGCCAGCCATCATTGCTCCTAATATAAGTGCATACTTTCCTTTAGTTAGTCTACCTGCATCTAATAATTCAGAAATACCTTCTAGTTTATTTCCTATTCGTGTAAATTTAGTAGTTGCTTGAGAGGTTACTAACTCTTGTGCTTCTGGCTTTATTATTTTATCTAGTATAGTTCTAAGTGGAGTAGATAGCTCTCTGCTTTGTGCAAGGTCTTCTAGAGCTGATCTCCCAATGTGTCCCATCTCTTCTCCAGCGTACTTTCCTTGAGTGATTCGTGCTTTAGTAAAATCTTCTAGTGTACTTCCTTCATCAATATTAGTCCATCCTAACATATCCATAAGAGTGGATTGTTGTGGTTCTGTAAGTTTTGCAAATTTTTCTTCGCTTGTTGCTAGTCCTCCAAGGAATTTATAAGCTTTTGCTTTGCCTGCTCGTTGCGCTCTATATGGAGAAAGTGATGGATCCTGTAGTGCTTCACTTATAAATACATTTTCTGTATGAGCTATAGATTTACCCCACATAAGTCTATCTATTTGATTATCTCCTCTTGCAAACATTAGGTCTTCTGCTTCCATTGCTTTTGCAAGAATAAGTTGTGCTTCATTTTGTGTTTTTGTTTGTATATTTTTTAAGGCATTTTGTCTAATCTGTCTGCTTTGTAAATACTCATTAAAGCTTGCTGTTGTTTCTAGTGATTGTTGCTCGCTTGCATTAAGGTTTCCTTTGCTAAATCGTTGTAATCTTTCTACAAACTTTCTTCCTGTTAGATTGGAATAGTTTTCTGGATCTATCGCTTTTGCGGCCTTGGTCCTATTTGATTGATAGGCTTCCAGTATTTCATTATCTAGCATGCTTTCTATTAAACGTTCTTCTGCGTCATTAGATAATATATCAACTTTTCTAGTTGTTAGAAATGTTTTTAGATCATCTACATCTAGCCCTCCAGGAATGCCTACCATTTCTGCAAGTATTTCATTTAGTCTTGAGGAGTCTGCTTTGTTTACAAGTTGAAGAGCTATACGTCTAATGTCAGATTGTATCATTAGATCAGAAGCAATTCTTATTGATTGTGGATTATCTCCTAAAGCTTTTATTGTAAACGCTAATCGTCTGTCATGTGCTGGTATATTTACATCTGTAAGTTGAGCCCATGGCGCTACGCTTTCTATATCTTCATAATACTTCCGTAATACAAGATTCTTTTGCCAAGGTGCAAGTGTTTCATTTGCCACTAATTGATCATGTATATTTGAATGTTTTGGTATCCATTCATTTTCTAGCCAGTTTTTTTCTAATCGTATTTGATCTGCTAGTCTTGGATCATTTAGTGCTGCATCTGTAAACTTCATAGCATCTCTAACTGCCAGTGTATCTTCCGTTAGACCAGCAATATCATCTTCCATTCCTCCAAAGTAATCCATTGGATTAGGAAGTCCAGAGGCTTCTTCTAATACTCTTAATCGTTCTAATTCTTTGTAAGGAAGGTCTACTTCATACATCATCTTACGTATACGATTTCGTGCTAGATCTTCTACAGCTCCTTGTCTTAGTTGTAGTCCTTCTTCAATGTTAACTGGTTTAAATTCTCCTAATAACCTGTCTGGTAATGCATGTACTGGGCTATCAATTGGAGCCATAATTCTATTAGCTATTGGTTCTCCAGCTTCATTTAATTCTTGCATTACAACACGAACAGATCCACCTAAATCTTCAGCATCCCAACCATAAAGTTTAAATAGCCTTCTCTCTCTTATTCCCCATAAATACTGCATGTTGGATCCAGCACTTAGTTTTTTTGGAGATCCTCCTTTTGTTGTTTTAAATATATTAAAATTACCTGCTTGATCTAATACTGTGGGTTTATCTATAGATAGTTTATTAAATAAATCCATAGTTGTTCGTGCATCAAATAAGCCTATGTGTTCTTCTGTCCAAGCTGCCGATCTTATCCCTAATTTTCTTGATAGATTCTGTAGACTGTATCCACCTGGCATTCCGCTTTTCATTATCTTGGATAGCATTAGTGTATCTACACTGCGATCAGACATTGTTTGTAAGCTTTTTATTACATTCTTTCCAAGGCCAAGATCTTTTGCTCTTTGTGTTAGCATACCTATATCAAAGCCTTTGTTATGTAATAAGAATAGAGTATCATCAGATTGTGTTACTATTTTGCTAGCCAGTTCTTCTATTAGAGCTGCTTCGTTTTGCATCAGCCTTGGAGTATATTTTTTTCCATATAATAAAGATTCTTGTGTACCAATATCTAATACATCTTCTGTTTGTAGCATTCCTCCTACAGTTGTTCGTCGTCTTCTAACTGCACCTATGTTGTATATTTTATTTGAAGTGTCTGTTTCTATGTCAAAAGCAAATAAATCTGCCTCTCCTAATAATGCTTTTTCAATATTAGTTAAGTGCTGTTTAAATGCTGCTGGAGATTCTAATGAACCTATACCTCCTCCTTGTTTTAGTGCAAAAATAGGAAGAGTTTTACTTTTCTTAGATCGTGCAAGAGCGTTTGCTATAACTTGTGCTGCTGCAGGTGACCCAGGATCCATTGTTTTAACTATGTTATCTAATGATGTAAGAGGTATTTCTGTACTTAGATCTGTTAGGGATTTAATTATTCCTGTCTCTATATCAAGTAACTTAGTGTTTGACATAACTTGATACTGCCGTATTGATCCATTTGCTTCAGTAACATCTATAATTAAACCTTGAATAGCCTTACCTTCTGCTGTTCGTGTTCCTAAATTAAATATATTACTCATCTCTGGATGTAGTCCAAAGAATCTTACAACATCAGCATTAGCAACAAATTCATCTAATGGCCTTTGTGTTATAATATGTTGAAATCCGCCAGGACCTTCTTTAAGCTTTATTCCAAGATTATCTAATACGGTTTCTATTTGTATGTCTATGGTTGGTATATCTGTAATACCTACAGCCTTTAAGTCTCTTTCTAATAAATCCATAGCTGCTGCATTTTTGGATAAAAGATCCAAGCCTTCATCAGCAGATCCTACTGTAGGTATTTGTATTGATGGATCATTTAGACTAATAGCATTGTTGAACGCGTCGTTTGGATCTATTGGTTTTGGATTTCTTACTGCTCTATTTATTGCGTCATTTACAATCTCTATTGGCTTTGTTGATTCTGTTGTTCCTTCTTGTAGGATATCATAGAATCTTACAACTGCATCTCCAACTGTATCTTCATCTGCCCCAACTGCTCTTGTTATTTGTGCAAGTAAGGGTTTTCCTGGGTCACTTGCAGTAGGATAAACTTGTCTAAGAATATTAGTTATATCTTCTGGAGTTCTTACTACTTGTTGTGCCTTTGCTTGTATTGTGTCACTTGCTGCTTGTATGTTTCTAAACTCTTCTTGATATTGTGGTAACACTTTTAAAGCATCTACTAGATCTTCTCTTGATGTAAACTTAGTAGGTATTGAGTAAGGACTTGGTTGTATTATATTGGCAGGTTTTGCTATTAGTTTTTCTTTGCTTGTATTAATCCCTTCTAGATCAAATACTACTCCGCCATGTCTTACTCTTATTGGTTTTCCAATACCATGTCCTCTTGCTATTTCTTCTTGCATATTGGTAGCAGCAAACATTCCTTTGTCTCTTGTTGTTGAGTGCTTACCCATTCGTTCTCTTGCTTTTAGAGATCTATAAAACCCTGTTTCTTCTCGTAGACTTTTACTCCAAATATCTTCTCCAAGATCTTCTTGTATTTCATCTGCTAAAGTTTTATATCTACCATCACGTGTTTTTCCACCAGATTGTAGCTCATCTCCCCAATCCTCTAAATTATAACCACCACTTTTACTTCCACCTATACCAGGCTTATCTGCTCCTATTGCTTCTGCTTTTAAAGTTGCCAGATTTTCTGAAATAATATCATGGTGTTTTGTGTATGTCCCTATTTCACTTTGAATTTTTGAAACTCTGCTGCCAGTTATCGTTCCGTATTTCTTAGGTATGCCTAATCGCCTTCCATCTGTAAAGGCTTCTGCTAAACTTTTAACTGCTCGTGTAACATCATCAACATTACCTATTCGCGCTAACTGAGTTAGTCTTGTTACCGCTTTAGAGTCATATTCATTTACTCGTAGTAGTGCATACTTTAATTCAGGATCCAGTAAATCTACATTGTTATGTCTTATTAACTGTAGTGCTGTATACTTTGCTCTATTTGTTAGTATACTTCCTGCTTGTTTTACTGAAGATAATTCATTTCTAAGAGTAGATAGTCGTTTAGATACTGAACTTTTTGCTATGTTAAGTCTATCTAATTGTGTATCTACGCTTCCAAGTTTTGGTTTACTTGTTGCTGGATGTACCCAATCATCTGCTGCTGGTATTATATTAGCTGTTGTTGGTCCAAAGAATTCTGTTTTAGGAATTGTAGCTGTTTGTGAAATAGCACCTTTTGTTAGTAGGTCTGGATGTTCTTCTATTATTACTGCAAGAGTTTTAACTAACTCATCACTGTAAGAATCAGAGGCGTCTTGTAATATAACTTTTCGTATTGCTGCTTCTGGAGATGGTGATTTTGATCCTTCTATTAGTGGATTACTATTAATTAGTCCTCTAAATACACCTAATTTATGAGGTGTCATAGTTTCTAATAGTGCAGTTATTCGAGACATTTCTGCTCTATCAATTAATCCTATTTTTGTTTCATATGCTTGATCAATATATAGTCTTAGTTTGTTCCAGCCTGGTTTTACAGATGTATCATTCCATTTAACTATTTGCTCAAGATCGGCGCTTGCATCTACTATAATCTTCTCACCAGATGCAAGTATTTGTTGTCCGCTTTCTGCTACCCCTCTTGATAGTGGAGTAAGTGTTCCAGAGACATGGTTCTTTAATACTTGGTATGTTTTTTTAATACCACTTCGTGATAGAATTACTGTTATAACAAGTAACCATTCGCCAAGCGTACGTAAGTCTGTGACCTTACCTTCTTCAAGTGTAAGGTTGTCTCTTACTTTATCTCCTACATATATTCTATCTCTGTTTTGATCCATAATTATAAATATAACCGTCTGGAAGAAAAGGCTATTCCTCCCAGACGGCCTTTGTTTTTATATTTTACTATTTAATTCTATCCAGCACAGGGTGACCATGCACAATTGCTACAATACATGCATCCGCTTTCTGGTTTCATTATTCCTTTAGAGCATATTGGACAAATATTCTCTGCTTTTGTTTTTGCTGTTGCTGTTGGTTGTTGTGGTTTTGTTTCCGTTGTTTTTGGCACAGTAGGTTGGTCCTTTCATATAGTTGACTCCATTCTATCTGTACTACATGTGTAATGTTTGTTATGTTATATAAGAGAGTGTATTATCTTCCTCAGGCAAATGGAAGATTAAGCTGTACTATTGGTTGTTTGTTGTTGTTGTGTGTTTTAGATGAACAAGCTGGACACACATAAATGTCAAAGTTTGATTGTGCTTTAGTAGTGTAATCATCTGTATACTTTTGCATTTCTTTATAGCATCTTGGACAATACATATACTCTGGCTCAACTGGAGGTATATTTTGGTTACTGTCCTCTTTTTCTTTTTTTGAATAGAAGTACCAGTAGTTGTCATACAATATAGTATGTATTTTAATATCCTCTTGCTTTTATGTAATCTATCATATAAGGTAATTGATATAAATCTCCTATAGGGATACATCTTGCAGGATATTTTAGAGAAGTATTTACTGGATTATTTAGTATTTTATCATAGGTTGTCCAACCAAGTATATAACCTTCTCTTGATGTAACTCTATAGCCACAACACACATATATGTGTTGGTCTTTTGTAATTTCAGTTTCTGATATCATCATCGGAAACTTGTTTAGATGTATTGTTCTGTCGTATAAGTTAAACCTATGTTCTGGTGTTTTTAGAGAGCGTGTCTTTACTACAATATTTATATTGTTTATTGTAAAGTCATATGAAGAAATTGGTATTTCTTTGGTTGGTTTATAATGAGAAGTCCAAGGCAAGTCATAAGATTCTTGTAAGAACTTATGTAGTATAAGTGTTCCTACTTTACCAACTGCTCCGAATCTATATGTACATACATTTTTTGATAGTTCAGTAGCTCTTGCTGCTAATATTTTTGCATATCTCCATTGTTTACGTGATAGGTATGTAAAGTAGCATGTTTCTAATGGGTCTATTCTTAATTGACTTGAATGTACAAGTTCTCGTTGATATGGTATTTCTTTTAAGATAGAGTTTTCTTCATTGTTTAGCATAATATCTCGCTGTAATTTAAAGTTAGTAGCGTTAGACTATAACGCCAATTATGTCTCTCTATTTGGTATTTGATTCGTCGTCTTTATTCTCTTTTGACTTTTCTAATAATTCTTCTATTTTATCTTTTGGCAATCGTTTGTCTAAGGTTACACGAAGTAAATTTTCTGAAGTAAAGATTGTATCCAATGAAAGACCAACTATTTCCTTTTCTGTTTTCTTTATTGGGTTTTCTTTTCTACGTAACATCTTTTGTGATCTTTTTTCTGTTTGCTTTAAACGTGGCAATGTTCCTCCGTTATTACCGTGTTTAGGTGATAAGTTACTACGTTGTTTATGTTTTATACTCAATGATGTCCTCCTCAACTGTTTCAATACGTTCAACATTTGTTATTAATTCTTGTTTAAATTGTGATAAACCATATTCATCTTTTCCAATTTCTTTTACTGCTATATATCCTTCTTTTTCAGGAATAAACCCTAAGCCCGCAAAGCCTATGTTATCTTGTATTGATTGAGAGAATCCAGTAATAACAATATCTCCTTCATATGGATCTGTATCTATGTTTGTTAATTTAAAAAGAGCATATAGTATAGAACCATGTCCGGTTGTTAGTTTATATTTAACGGTATCACCTATATTTTTTGGAGGTTTTATTGTAAATACTCCTGTATATATTTGTGTACTCCATTACATATTGCTTTAGCAATCAGGTTTCTTTTTTTAGTAGTAGTTAAAACTTCTCTATCATTTATGTTTGAGATAAAACCTACTTCTGTTAGTATACATGATTTACATCTGTTGGCTAAAGCATTACGTAACATATAAAATCCCCAAATAGGATATCTAGACTTGTCTCCTTTGACTCCTCTTTTGGTAAAGAAATCTAAAGCATCTACTGATCTACAAACATATTGTGATAATACTTTACTAGCTTCAACTCCAGACCTATACCAGATTTCTGAACCATTGGCTGATTTGTTTACTGATCCATTAGAGTGTAATGATATTAGTATATCTCCATGTTTTGCAATGGAGCTTCTATAGGAATTAGATAGTGTTTTATCTGTATCTCGTGTGAATACTGTTGTATATCCTAATTCTCTAAAAAAATGTCCTAACATTTTAGCACAAGCTAAAACTATATCTTTTTCTTTTGATCCTCCAGCACATGCTCCTGGATTGCTATTTCCTCCGTGACCAGGATCAATTACAATTCTTGGTTTCATTTGTTGTAGTTACTCCAGTAATTAATCTTTCTTTTCTGTAATTGGCATAAACCCAGTTTCTTTTTGTTTTGGTAAGCATTTTCCAGTCCATAATTCATGCGCTATTCCATATGATATTATCTTTTCTGAAGATAAAAAGCTTTCTTCTTTTAGCAAAGAGTTCCATTTTTTTCTTTCTAAGTTAGTACGACTTACATAAAAATCTACAATAGAGGATGTTACTCTTTTATGGTCTATTTTTTCTTTATCTACTTCTATTAGGTTTAATGTATCTCCTCCATAATACCAACTTATACCGTGTAATAACATGTATGCATGTTTTGATATATATCTCTTATTTGCGGCCATATATATAGTAGTAGCAGCACTTGATACCTGTCCAAGACCAATAGAGGTTGTATTATCATAACATGAAATTACATCTGTAAGAGCTAAAGCGGGATATAGCTGTCCTCCTTCACTATTTATAAATATAGTAACTGGAGCATTTTTTGGATGGCGTATAAGTGTATCTATTATAGGAGATATTTTTTCTAAAGTTATTTCTCCAAATATTGTAAGTACTAAGTTGTCCACGTGATACTATACTCCTTCTCTATAGTTTTGTGTAATATATCATTAAACTTATCTATAAAGTTAGGGGCTGCTGATGTTAGGTTTGTACAATTTGAACCTCTACAAATATTCCAACCAGATTCTGATTTGTTGTTGGATACAGATATAGAAAGTATACGTAATGCCCAAGCAATATATGTGGCTCCATTTATTGAGCCAAGTACAAACTTACACCTACTATTAGATATAAGTGCGGCTGTATGTATTAAGGATACTTCATTTTTTGTTAAATCTATACAACCCCAGGTTGGTGGAATATCTAAATATTTTACTGTATCAGTAAAGCTTTCCATATCCTCTACTACTATGTAAGGTATTCCAGTTTTTATTATAGCTTTAGATGTATGTAGAAACTTGTTTCCAATATCCTTTTTTGGTTTATATATCCATGGATAGGCATTATCTTTTATATCTACTTTCCATCCTCCATGTGTTTCTAAGTTACAGGCGTATCCATTTATTACATTCCAGGTTGGAGGTATTTCTGGGTTTAGCCTATCATATCCTTCTGGTTTTGCTATTTCTTCAGGTTTTATCTCTCTCTTTTCTGATATTTCTTTTATTTGCTCATCTATATGTGCTTTCTTAGTAGACCTTCTATTGAGTTCTTCTTTATATGTTGTATCAGAATCACTTTCTAGTGTATGTACAAAATCATAAGTTAGCAGCGCATCTGTAACCACATTGTCTTCATATACGTTGTTTATAAACCATGCACCATTTCTTACATACTCTGCTTGATTAGTATTCTTGATAACAAGGTCTATAGTAATATAGTGGTGTTGTTTCTTTAGCTCCTCTACTGCAGCCATTGCTGCAAGCAGTTCCCAATCATGCCCTTCAAAGCGTAATAGAATTGATTTTTTCAAGTATAGTTATCTCCTTATTTTGGTGGTCTACCCCTTGGTTTGATTATGTTTTTTAATATGTATGGAGTAGGTATGTAGGCATGTATAGTGTCCCCTGGCTGTAGTTGTGTATCTACAAATCCTCTAGATAAACTATAAGTTATATTAACAGATGTTTCATCTATTTTTTCATAGTGTTCTGGTGTAATAATTGCGCCTGTAGTTGTTATTAGTAGAATGTCTTCTAAGTTATAATCTGATTCTGGTAGTGTAATTCTACAAGTGTATTTGTTTGGTCTTAATGTTTTTATATACATAGTTAGCCCTCCTGATACATCTTATATGTCCACAGTTCATCTGTGTTTGGTATATCATAGAATGGGAAGAATGATGTATCTAATCTTAGTATGCTTCCATCCTCTCCTTGCTTTATTGTAACTATCCAACCACCTAGATGTGCTGGAAGTCGTTTCTTTCTCATGAATGGTGTTTGCATTTCTGTACATCCTGCTAAAAGTATGTGACAATTTCTGTAGAAAAAGTATCCTGCTTTATGATAGTGCCCCATTATTAACATGTGTGGTTTATCTCCACCCATATAAGATGATACTTCTTTCTGAGGGGCATGGCTAATCGACTCGGCACTTCCTCCACCAGGATGGTTTATACGTATTCGAGTAGGTGCTATACCGTCTGGATGTGTTATTTCTACATCGTGCTCCATGTATCCAAGATAATGTAAGTCTGTGCGTCCTGCGCGTTTTGCAACATCTTCAGCATATTGTCCAATATCAACTCCTGTTGATTGTACCCACCAGCCCTCATGGTCATCTCCTGCTATATAGTATGTATCTATATTTGGTCTACTTGGATAGTTCTTTACAAAATAGTTTACTTGATTACCAAGTCCATGTATATTTAAATCTTGTTTGTTGAAGTTCTTTTCCCCATCTACCCAGTTACCGGCATTATATACCGTTGTAACTCCTTCTTCTTCAAATATGTCATATAAATCATGTAGTACATCTTCTCTTGCGTATTTAGAGCATAAATGGTTATCGGATACAACTCCAAACTTAAAGGTGTTTCCGTTTGAATAGTTTACCATGTGTTGTGATTTTTTTCCAATTGGTGGAGGAGAAAACTGTATGAATGGTTTATTAGAAGAGTCTACTAGATAGCGTTTTGCGGATAGTCTTTCTGCGGCTTCTTCTATTCTTTTTGGTGAGATATCTAAAGCATTAGCGGCTTCATCTATAGTGAGTGCAGTTTGTGATCTCTTTAAAAGTTTTAATAATTTTAAATCTCTGTCATCTTCTGGTATATCTTCTTCTGGCATATCTGTTATAGGATCAAAATCCTTTCGTGCAGGAAGTTCTCCTATTGTTTTGCATACCCTTAAAAACTTTCCTACTTTATCAGGAGTTGATTCAAACATATTACTTAGTTGTAAATCTGATGCTCCTGCTCGATATGCTGTTTTAAATCTTTCTAAGTCATTAGGTTCCCAGGCCATGTTGATCTCCTTTATAATTAGAGTTGGCTTTTACAATTATATTATAGCATACTTTTACTAATTTATCTAGTATTTATCCATATAAATTTAAAGTTTCTGCGATTTCTTTCATTCTATTTTGTCTTACATTCATTGCTATATTTATGTTGTCTGATGAGGCATTGGCATCTGGAACTGAGTTTACCCTAATTCGTAGATTTTTTATACCATTTCCTGATAGTAAATTGTTTAAAGTTTTTTGAATATGTGAAGATGAACCATGTACTGTTGGTAGTTGTACTTCATTTGTATTATGTTCTGCTTCAACTACAACCTGTGGATAGAAACCATAGTCAAGAGGGTCTGTATGTTCTTGTACTGTAGTTCTTGCTTTAAGTTGTTCTAAGTCTACTTCTGGTGACCATCCTTTCCAGGATTCACCTGGAAGTGTGTGTACTTTAAAGTAATCACCGAGTAGTTTTCTTTTTGGTATATCTTCTTCTTCAATACCAAGGTGTATTCCAAGTAGCCTTTGTTCGTAATCTGGGAGAAGTCTATAGGCTTTTTTTCTTTCTTCTGGTGTTGATCCTGTTATCAATCCATTTATTATTTCTCGTTCATACTTTGGGAGTGCTCTAAATATATTCATGTATGGTCCGCCAGGATCGGCTCCATACATTGTTGATCTATATTTTTGTTGATATAATACTGCTTGTGTTGCTAGTGGTCCAAGTGCTACTGTCTCGGATCTACTTTGTAGTTCTTGTATTTCTGCTCTGATAGCCAACTCTTCTTTTGATCCACGTTCATTAGCTAATAGGTGTTTTCTTCTTTTATCCTCTAGCTCTCTAATCTTTTCTTTTCTCCACTGTCCAAGATTACGAGCCCGATCATCTATTTCTTCTACGTCTGTTCCTTCTTCATCATTAGCTAGTTTAGCAGTTGCTTCATATAGTCTTCTATATTTTATATACTCTAAGGTATCATAATATTCTTCTACATCTCTTCTCTTTTGTGTTCTATTTGGTATCCAAGGCTCTCCTGTTAGTGCTTCTTGTCCTTGTCGAAGTATTGAAAGTCCAGCTCCTATTGCTGCTCCAGCAAGCGCTGCTTTGCCTCTCATCTTTTTTGTTCTCATAAATAGAGAGGAAAATACTCCCGCTCCTACTGCTGCGCCTATTGCTCCTTTAGCTACATATGACTGTATTGTTGGTTCAATGTAAGAACTATAAGCAGACTCCCAGCGTCCATATTTTTTTCCATAAACTTGACTTCTTACATATTCTTCATAAGGAGATCTGATTTTAAGAAATTTTGAATTGAGCATTGTATCAGCATGAGATATTGTCTCATAGCGTGCTCCAGCAGTTATTTCTTTTTCAGTAAATCGAGCATATATACCAGCAGCAGACCATTCTTCTTTTTCTATTCCAACTCCAGTTTGTATTAGATCAGCATTAATGTTTCTATTGTGTGCCATGACAACAGCATGCTGTGTTCCAAGTACATCGTCAGCATATCTATCTTCTGGATCTTTATTTACTAAAGCTGTTACTTTTGTACCTTTGCGAATACCGTACTGACGATATAATACTTCAGCTGGAGATAGGTTTTCATTTTCTCCATACTCATCTGTAATTCTTTGATTAGAAGCCCTTACTCCAGCAAGACGCAGTGGATGTTCAGATTCTCTAACCTGTAGTGTATTGGCATCCATTATGTTACTGACTGTATATGTCTGTTCTTCTACATTTGCGTTTTTAAATCTATATGGAAATAAATCAAGCCGTTTCTTTTGTGCTCCAGCTCTTTTCTTAGCAGCCTGAAATCTATCTCTTTGATCTTCTGTTAGTTGGTCATCATGTGGTAGATATCCCTTTAGTTGTTTATATTCCTGTGAATATGGCGAATTATGTGTTGCATACCCTAATACACAAAAAGAATTATCGTCCTCTATTGTCCAGTTATATACCTCTCCAGAGTAGGGCTGCTTTTCTGTTTTTATTACTTTACTTACTAAATAGTTACCATCTATCCATGCTTGTCGCCTTCTATTTTCAGGCCGTACATAGCTTGGAGCTTTTCCAGTTACCCATGTAACAAAGTCATATGCTACAGTACCAAACATCCTAACTCTATAAATTTGTCGTCTATCTTGTTTAGGAAAGTATGACTTTCTTGTGGTAAATTGGACACTTGCTACAAATCCGTTTTGTAGAAGCATATCTCTAATGCCTAAAGCAAGTTTAAGGCTAATAGTAGTCATTTCGGCTTGTAGTTGATGCCCAGTTTTACAATCATTGTGTTTGGATGCACATAAACAACCATCACCTGCAAAGTAACTAGATAGTAATTGACGTTGGAGTTCCGAATCTAGATTAAAAGCCCATTGTGGTAATTGTTTTGTTGCGGAACGTTGTCCAAATATATTACAAAATAATTTTCCTATTGTTTGATTAGTTACACATACATACCTTGAATTACTTTCTGGTTTTGTAAATATTTTTGGAGTAGTTTCACAAATATCTGCAAAGTAATCTTTTAGAAAATTTGCTGTTTCTATCTCATTTATGTTAAGGCTAAATATTAAACCTTTTGGTTGATGAGTTTTAGTTGATCTACCATTAGATGAGCCTTCTGCAAGATATACGCCAGCTGCTTTAGCAAATCTAGCATCTACTAGAAGTTGGGATATACAAAATGTATTACATCCTTGTCGTTTGGGATGTAGCCAAGTATCTTCACGTAGTGTATAACTATCTGGTAATATATCTTTAATATTTAAGAAATTAGGTGGTGTTTCTTTTTTAGGAATTGGATACAATACTACATCATTGGACCTAATATCTCCTAATGCAACCCAGTCTGCTGTATCTATAGGATAGCAATATCTATTAAATTCGTTTTCATCAGATATAATATTATCATTGTTGGCGTTATATTGTGGTATATTTTTAGCATTGCTTGGGGCTTTAATTGTGTAAATCGGATGTTCTGGAGTTGCTAATAATGGGTGTGCTGGTATGAATGCAACATTTAGTTTTATGAGATGTGGACTATAGTGGCGTATAGCACAACGAGTGACAGCTTTAGAATCTCCTTTATGGGAAATAACTCTATCACCAACTTTAACATCTTTTGCTAGTTTTACTGAGCCATCTGATGTGCGTATATACGTAAGTGGATGTACACACGTATCTGCCAGGATCTCAAATCTTGTTGTCATATCATATAGATCTGCTCTTGATACCTCGCCGGAGTCAATCATTTCTCTAACTTTTGATCGTGCTTCTTCTACTTTCTGGAATAGATTAGATACTCTTCTTTTTGAATATCCTACATGTTCTATTCTTGTTTGTTCTGGATTGTCTCTATTCATATAGAATAGCAATCCTCTGTGTATTCCAGATTCATTCATGTAGAAGTTTAACTGATCTAAGTGACTTGCGAATATTTCTCCAGAATTAAATCTTTTATCTGACATAGATTTAATTTCTGTTACATATTTTTTACCATCTAAGTTTAATAACGCACCCATATGTCCAGAGATACCTAACTCTGGATTATAAAGTTCTACTTCTTCATCTTCTAATATACCAAGTTTTTTCCATTTGTTTTGGTATTTTTTGTGTATTTGAGTTCCTTCATCCATTATGTTTTCCATATAAGCAGAGTTGGCTTCTTTTATGTTTACCATTTCTGCTACTAACTCATTTACACTTTTACCAAGAGAGGATGCTCGTGTTCTCATTAAAGGCATATTATGTATGCGTTCATATGCACTTCCAGGTAGTCTTACTTCCCCCGCCGCTCGTAATTTTGTATACATGTCTCCTGTTTGGAAATTCGTGAAATAATTAGACCCAGGTAGCCATGTTTCTTCAAAAGCGTTTGGTACTGTATTGTATTCCTCTACCTGTCTAAATCTGTGAGGCATAAATCTTCTACCTATCTCGGAGTTATGTACAATCATACCAATTGTACAGAAACTTGGATCTCCATCCATAGTAAAGTCATATACTAATCCTTCATAAGCTGTTGGATAGTTTTCTTTTACTTTGAAATAGATAAAATTAGCGTCTCTCCAGGAAAGCCCTTCATTGTTTGAGTTATCTGGTTGATAATTACCAAAATGTAATAAGCCTAATTGATCTCTTAAATTTCTTGCGTCATTTCCATTTAAAGTTACACAAAATTGTGGCTTTGTTTTATATCTTTTTTTTGTAATGTCATTAATAAAGAATCTTCGTTTTCTATTTTTTATAGATAAACTTGGAGTATATCCTAACATTATTAAGATATTAAATATTTGTAACGCCAGTTTATATGCTACAATAGATATTCGTAGATCTGTTTTATTTGTTCTATCAGACCTACAATGCCCATCTCCACGAAATAGTCCTTCTAATATTCCTAATAAAAATTCTTTTGGTGTATTTAATAGTTCTGAAGGAATACGTTTATCATTCTTTGCTCCAAAGGCAGCAAATATGAATTCGGCAAGAACTCTATTACATACCCTTGTATACCAGTATCCTTCTTTTGTTGTTGCTGCTGTAGTATTTAATCCTAAAGAGTTTGCAAAATCTTTACAGAATGTGGCATAAGATTCTTCATCTCTATCATAGGCAAAATGAATTTCATAAAGTCTTCCTTTATCTCTATTACCAAAACTTCCCTCTGCTAACCATAGTCCTAAAAACTTTCCTAAGTCTTTTGTTAATAGTAGTTCTTTTGGAAAGGATACTGCTGCGTTTTTACAATTATCAAAGGCAAATCTGTTATCAAAATCTGTTATAGAAGATAGTCCTATAGTAGTTACTATATTTAATTTAGTTAGTATATTACTTTGTTTGGGTATTGGATATGCTATATAATCTCCTTTCTTTATGTATTTTGCTGCTATCCATTCTGGAGTATAGTGTTGATGATAGTTAAATTCACAGGATTGGAATTTATTACAGTGTGGAATACAAGATGAATTCTTTTTTCTTCCATCTTTATGTTCACAATATTCTGTACTTATTGCGAATACTGGATGTTCACTTGTGGCACTAAGAGGAAATCCACCACAGTATGTTTCTATACAGCGTATGTCTTCATTAATATGTCGGCTATGTACTGCTAATACTTCTTGTGGTATTCCATATCTGGATAGTAGTGTGGTTCCAGTTGTAATATCTTTTACTTCTATTGGTGTACCAAAGTCTTGTTGTAGTAACATATTTGGAGTAAGACAAAGAAAACCTCCTAATCCTCCAAGCTCCGCTTCCCAGTATTTACGTTCATAACTGTATGCTCTTGAAGCATCAGCCATTACTGTTCCAGTTCTATCTCCAAGAGGAATACCTGCCATCCATCCATAGAGTCCCATCATTTCTCGCGTTAGATAACTACCTAATTCTGCGTTACCTATGTAATCAACATCTTCTAGTTGTTCTGCTGTAAATGCTTTTTCTTGTCCATAGATATCTTGTAGGCGTGCTGGTATATTAGATGAACCTTGTGATTTAAGTTCTCTATTTATTTTTTCAAGTTGTTTACGTATTACACGCCTTGCTCCACCTATTGTTCTTTTACTCCATGGATCTGACATACCTGGTGGAAGTTCAGATAGTGCTACTTGTCCTGCTGAGGTTAGAGTAGCAAGAGAACCTTCAGTCAATATCATTGGACTAGCAGAGTAGTCTGCTAGGGTTTCACTTCCTTTTCCACCTCTAATTGGTTGGTTCCATTTTCCTCCACCTGCTTTTGCTTCATGCTTAGTAGCTTCATTTAGTGCTCTTAATTGTTTTTTAGATTGTGTTTCTTCTAAGTTTTCTGGCAGATAATCTGGGTGTAATACTCTTCTCGGTTTTATTATCTTTCCTATTGTTGCGTTTAGTATTGGACCCCATAGTGTTTCACGAGTAAAAGGCTCACCCGAAAAAATGTATGGCCGATCTGGATTTGGGCCTACAGAATGTTTGTGCTCAAAAGCGTACGGATCTAATAGCCTATTGATAGTACTGAGTGGGTATCGAGGTGTAGGGATAGCAGATCGACTCCAATAATCTTTATTGTTATAATCTACATTCTCAGCGCCTTGCCATTCGGAGTTTGCCAGTTGGTAAGGATCTGGCATAAAGTAAGATACTCTATCTCCATAAAATGCCGATCTTGAGCCAAATAACCAGAACCTTCCTTTTCGTATAGGAACATAGCCACTATCTAATTGCTTTGCCATGTCTGCTTTGTTTAATCCAGACATGTAGTATTTAGATCCTGGATGTAGTTCTGCGAATTTTTCCCAATCGTTAAGACCAGCCCACTGTAGTTTAAGGTTGGCTCTTATGTTTGCTATGCCCTCTTCTGGCCGTGCTCCTATTAAGTTTTCACTTTCATAGTTTATATATTTCCATGCTTCAACTGCTGCTACACCAGGTAGTATTCGTTGAACAACTAATCCACGTATTATGTCTGCTCCACTTCCAAGGTTCTCTGGATTTAATCCTAATCCAAATGGAGTTAGTGCTTCATTTAATCGTGTAGCAAAGAAGTAAGGTTTTAGACTGGTTCGTGTTATACTTCCAGAATCTGCACCTTGTACAAATGTACTTGCGTATTGTTTTGTAAAATCTGATCCAGCAAATTGCTTTATCATGTCCTGGAATGATCCACCAGATTTGGTAATATCATTAAGTGTTTTAATTAGTCCAGCATGTTGTTTTACTAATAGGCGTTGTGGGCCTTCATATACTTGAGGAGGAGTATGTATATCAAGAAGACCTAAGAAGTTATTCATTACATATTCTGAGGTTTCTTTTATTGAGGATGACTCTACTTTTTTAGTTAATAGATCTCTGGCTGCCTCTGCTCCTTGTACTTCTAATACGCTTCTTATTTGAGAACCATAGACTGCTGCTTTTGCTAATTCTAATTCTTGTTCTTCTAAGCCAAATCTTGCTTGTGTAAGTTTTGTTATAAGAGGCGTAGTTATACCTAACTCTGTTGGATTTGCATATCGTATGGCATATTCATCTATGAGAGCTTCTCTCATCAGGTCTATGCCGTGTTTAGATTCTGGAGCACCAAGAAGCCTATCCATAAGCGGTGATTTGCTTGTTACTCTTTGTGTTCTATCAAGAACTTCATTTGGACTTACACTAAAGTCCTCTAATAATATTGATAGTTTTTTAGAAGAAGCCTTTAGGCCATATGACCTATTCTGTTGGAAGAATTTTACTATATCAGCATCATTCTCTATGTTCTGTAAAACACTCGCAACCTCTGGAGCATTAGGAAACATTCCTGTTTGAAGTGTTTTTCTTACATTCTGTGGAGATATTTTTCCTACTTTTTGTAAGAGAGTAGCTACTGTTCTTATGTCTTTTTCCATTGTAGCAGCAGGCGCTGTTGGATTCTTATATATTCGTTCTAGTGCTCCTGCTGGATAGCTTTTAGCTATTCTTGCTAGTTCTGAGTTTTCTGGAAACTTAGAAGGATCCGCAAACTTAGTAAAGATAGATCTTGCTTGTCTAAATACAGAGTCTGTTGGTTGTCTTCCTGTAGAAAAGAAATTTTGTAACTTCTCTATAATTGTATTTCCACCTGTACCAAATCCAGCTAGATCTAATAATTTTCCTGATCCACTTCGAGTAATTCTATCTTTTTTTGCTGCTTTACTGGCTAATAGGTTACGCATTAAATGCTCACCAAGGCCATAGTCAGCATGTAGTGCGGTTATATTGTCTACAGCATCTGATATTACATTATCTATAGCTAGTGAGTCACCAAAGCGCATTCCAACAGCAGTATTACCTACTAAAGATATGTCTTGGTTTCCTGAGAATAGTCCTTTTATTAGTGCTTGTTTACCAAGAGTGTTACTTTTTATAAGAGTATGTCCAAGTTTAACTTCACCTGTTAACCAAGGAAATAATCTAAATGGGCTGAATCCTCCAACAAAAGGTATAAGTGGTATTTCTACGTTTTCATTTAACCAACTTATACCTTTTCCTATTAACTTAGATGCTCCTCTAAGATCTGTTACTTGTTTTCCATTAACTGTCCATAGTTCTCCAAGAACTGCTTTGTTTATTACATCTGTATCAGCTTGTTTTCCTAGAGTGTGTGCTAAGGTTTTACTTGTTTTTTCTGCTTGCTCTATAACTTCGGCTGTAAAATTAGCTCTATTAGTTAAAACATTACCTACTGTAACGCGCTTAGCACCAAATACTTTTTCTGCTATTGCGTCTGTCCAACTACTATGTTGCCCTAAAGCAATGTTTGTATATTTTTCTGAAGATGCTGTTCTTTTTGTTAGAGCACGTGCTAGTAGTCTTTGATGTTCTTCTTTTGCTCTTGCTACTTGAGCTTGTAATGAAGATGCTCTTGGATCAGTTGGAAGTCCAAATGAGTTGTCAAATAGATGATCATTTGAAAGTCTTTTTCTAGCCGCTAGAAGATCTGCGGATATTTCATCTACACCTTTTCCTGTGCCTTCAAATGATGATCTAAGCCCAGAATAGGTATCATCCATCAGGTTTTTTGGAAGAGGATCACCAGGAGATATCCATGTTTTTATTCTACTATATGGAGCAACTCCACCCTCATATCCAAATAGATTATCTACTTGTGGGTTAACCCAACCAGCATCTCCAAGATATCCTCGTAATCGTTGTTCTCCTACTTGCATTCGTGCTCTACTTGGTATTGTTTCATTTATAGCACGACCTACATCATCTGCAAAACGTGTTAGAGCAAACCTTGCTTCTGTTCTTTCTGCTGTTGCTAGACGAGCAGCTATAGTCTCTGCACCACGTAGTGCAAAGGCTGCTATTTTCTTTCTACCAAGTATTGCAGCAGTAGCTGCACCTACTCCAAGTATTTTCCATCTTGTATTTTGGTTTTCGTATGTATTCATATAAGGTGTAGAAGTAAAAAAGGAACCCTCTATCTTTTAAAGCTGAAGGTTCCTTCTGTTTCAATGTGAGATGCTGCCTTGTTAATACCGTGTTCTTGAGGCTGCAGTGAGGATGGATTATTTATATTTGTTTGCTGTTGTGGTATTTGTGGCTTTTCAGTTTGTACTTTTGTATCTTCTGATGTATCTAAAAACCCAGACGTATCTATGCCATAAAGTCCTGCTGCTATTAATTGCGATTTTGCAGCTAATTTGTGCCATCGTTTTGGAGACATATTATCTAACTCAATATCTGTAATAGTTGGATGACAGAATGTTATAAGAGCATCAAATCGGGAGTCTTGTGTTTTTACCCAATTTGCTGCTTCTTGCTCTAGTGCTCTTACAGAATCTTCTGATAAGAAACCACTAGCATTTAGTATAGCTTGTGCTAACATAGAGGGTATACCAGCAAGACATTCATCCCATCCAGCAAATGTATCTGGTATGGATATGGTACATTGTTTACATATTAGATCTTCGAACTCAACAGAATTACCAGCTGCTTGGTTTTGAGCCCGTCGTAGTTCTCCTCTACTGATTAATCTATATGAGAAGACTTCATCCAATATAGTTATTGTATAGATATCTTCATATTCATTTAGATCTAACATGACTATGTTTTACAGTTTTTCTACATCTGGTTGGGCTGTATATCCAGATATGCTAAGAACAAATTCTGTAATTGTTTCACATAGTCCGGCTGGTTCTTTATTCCAATCTATTTTTTTAGGCCATATTACGGCTCTGTCTGCTACTAATAAGTTTCTAAGTTCTTGGTCATTACTTTCTTGAGATTTTGTAACAGCAGCTCTCCATTCTTGTCGTGTTATTGGTCTTACCATAAAAGTAAAACTATCTAATTTTAGTGACCATAAATCTAAAGGACATTCTTTTTTTAATTTTTCTATTTCTTCTGGAGTTGGGTCTGGTCTTGGTGCTGCTTTAGCAACTGAATCTATTTGTACAGACATTGCATCTGGAAGTTCTGGTACAACAAATCCACTTTTACCACGTATATACATAGATAGAGTAGATGGAATTCCTGCAGGTAGTACTGACCATCCACCTTTACCAAAGTCTGGTCTTGGACCAATAAGCCCACAGTCTACTACCTTATCATCAAAGTCTGCTTGTGATAGATTTGGATTATCATTTACTAAACGTACAACTGTATCCCAGTCATCTTTATATAGAGGCCGTATAATAAAGTCTGTATCTGCTACACCTACTTTATATATATCTCCATATTGTTTTTTTAGTTCATCTATGTTTGGCTGACTGTAATCGAATTCTGATAATGCTTCGTGATTCATGTTGAGTTCCTCCCTAAGCGACTGTAGAAGCTATAAAACTATAAACTTCTAATATATTTTTTCCTGAATCGTCTATTGATTTTGCCACACTTGTTATGTGACAATTTTGTAAAGTTTCTAATGTTCCCCATCTTGGAAATCTACTTCCTTGGGCGTATGAGTCATTATCTACATTTTCTTCTGGTTGTCCATACTTTACTACTATTTCAAATCCATCTTCTGTTGTGTAAAATTTTGGTCTGGTTTTAAATGAAGCTGATCGAGCTTGAGATGCTCCAGACTTTATTTTATATGCGTTTGATAACTCAGTATCTTCCCCCCAGAACGCACTGTCAAGCGCATCCATAAGTTCACTCCATAGTCCACCTTCTTCTCTATTCTTTGTAGAAGAATTCACAAAGTCCTCCATACTAAAGTCTCCTTTAAGAGCGAGTCTTTTCATTTCTAATACAGAAGCATCAGTTTCTTCTTTTGCTTCTTTTGTTAGTGCTTCTAGTTTTTTATCTATTGTTTCTGGACTTGCTAAATAATCTAATAACTTTGGTATATAGTAAGCTTCTTTAAAGTTTATAGTAAAAGACCCTTGTACAATTCGTGCTCCGTGCGTTACAGACCTATATGTGTAATCAGCATATCCCATATTTGGTCGTGTTTGTTCAGCTTCTTGGAATGTAAGTTGTATTATTTCATCCATATAAATGTTACTAAAGTAACAGCTCATATCTAATCCTGAATAGTAATTAGAGTTAAAAGAGCGCTGTAATATCCAGTCAGGTGTATCCTTACGAGTTTCTCCAGTTCTATAGGTAACTCCAGGCATTGTTCTATTACTATTAGATGGTAATTTAAATAATCTCATATTTTCCTACTAGAATGTTGGTCCAACTATATGTATTCCGGTTTGATTTATGTGCAGTAGCGTGTCATCAAACACAGTAGAAGTATCATATTGTGTTTTTGAAAATGCGTTATCATCCTCTGTATAGTTGCTTTCTCTACTAACATATTCAGAACCATCATTGCTATTTTTGCTTGTTATATATGCTGGTTGTAATGGAGTTCGTGATATAGCCATGTATGAATAACTTTCCATTAGGGCTATGTTGTCTAAACTATAGGTTATACCTTCATCTAGTATTGTTATGCCTTCTATTGTTGAGTAACTTGCGTTTCCAATTTCATTTACAAATGTTATAATTACGTCAAATCCTGGAAACTCATCTGCTAATACAACATCTGGAGTCTTCCACATTTTTCTTGCATTATCTGTTATTTTGGTAAAGGCTTCTCTGTCAATTGTATTAAATGCAAGTGTACCACCAATCAAACGGTGACCAGCGGTAAATCCTTTTGGCCCTATTCGTGAACAAGATGTGACAGGAAATTTATCTCTGTGTGAACTTACTGACAACATTGCTAATGTTCCAAGAAGCATTGGTTTTAATATGCCATATGCTGGTTGTGGTTGTATTGTTGCAATAATATCACAAGCAGAAAAAGCACGAGTTGTATCGTATATAGGATTAGTAGTTGGTTGTTGTGACATGATGATGTGTTTTAGCTTATGTGCTCTTTCCTATTATACATTATAGTAAATATCTATAAATTTTTATAGTTTATAGAGGAAAAAAGAAGAGGCCGGTGTGTTATGCCGACCTCTTATAAATATGTCTACTAGAGAGAGGTCGTTGTAGTGAGTTCCTTTAAGTTGTACCGTACTTAGAGTTAAACTGTACAGGAGACTCAATAGCAGTTAGAGGTATAACCGTTCGTGCTATAAAGGTATATGCAATTTCTGAACTTAAATCATCCATAGTATATCCACTTCCTTCATTTAGAAGAGTAATACCATTGATGGTTGCCCATGCTGCATCTCCATTTTCGTTTACCATTGTAAGACAGATATCAAACTCAGGTATTTCATCAGAGTATCTTACTACTCTATTTCTTACCATATTATAGACTTCTGCAACTTCTCTTTGCACATTAGTAAGAGTTACATCATTACCATTTGCTCCAGGAAGAAGGTCTACTGTTGGGTTTCCATTTATTGCAAAGCGGTTATTTATATCGCTTATAGCATTTACTGAAGAGAATTGTGAATACTCAGTTTCACTTATGAGTCTTTCCATTTGCTCAATCTCTCCAAACCTTGTACCATACAGTGTTTTTCCTGTATCATCTGCAAAATGATCTCTTAACAGAGCATGTCTATCGAAGTTAGTAAATACTAACGTTCCAGCTATTCCGCGTTTTCCACGTACAACAGCACGTAAGTCACAGTTTCCCATTGTATATATAGGTAAAGCTTCTCTTGTAATGCTGACAGTAACAGCCTGTAGTGTTCCACACTGCTTACCATTTATGTATGCAGTCATGTCACATCCAGAGAATGCTCTCATATTGAGTTTATTGTTTGCTAATATTCGGTCTGCCATTTAATTAACTCCTTAAGCACCCGTTGGTGGAGCAAGTTCGACTGTTACGTTAATGCTCCGTATTTGTAGGGCTGGCCGTATAACTAGCTCTACTCTTACTCGACCTAGAACTGTATCTACAGCATTAGCAGTTACTGAGAAGCTGTATCCAATGTTTTCTCCACCAGCTATAGCTCTGCTTTCTGCTATTGCATCTAACTCTATTCGTATTGCATTTCGGAACGCTTGTCTTGTTCCAAAGTGGTTTGGTTCTCCTATGAATCCTAAACCTATGTTTCTTATTCTTTCAATTACAGCATCAACTATTCGCATAATCTGAGCATGCTTATAGTCACTTCTACGTACTGCTGCTGTGTTATCAAGGTTTACAACTAATCGTCCATCACTGGCTCTTCGTAGTGCAACATATGCTCCACCATAACCATTTAGATCGTCAGTTGTATTGTAGGCTTGTCCACCGGCTAGTTGGTTTACTTGCTTATTTGTAAACTCATAAGTAACTCCTTCAAGTCCAGGTAGTGATTTGTTTGTTGTTGCACTTTGAGGCTGTAGTGTGCTCATGTATCCAGCAAAAACTCCAGCTGGGCTATCTATGTATGCTCCTAGTTGTTTTTGTGATAGTATAACATCAGGTCCAGCTATTACTTGCATATATCTTCCTGTGTCTACAGTTACTCCGGTACGAGGATCACTTGCTGTAAACTGGGAAGCACCTTGTTGTGCTGCATTCATTATATATCCCATTTTTAGGATATTTCTATTTGCATCTGCCATAGCTGCTGTACTTGTTATACAGTTAGTTACATGAGTTGCTATATCTGATCTTGCTACGTTAAGTAATGGATTTAATCCAATAACTCCTATTTTTGGGAATCCATTTATTGCTGCTAAGAATAAAGCACTTGCTAATTGTGTAGCAATTGATGAGTTACCAGAATCATCTCCAGATAGGTCATCATCTGCATAGATACCTGAGAGATATACTATATCTGCTGCTGTATCTTCTAATTCGCTAAATGCTCCACTTGTTGGATTAGCTATTGCAGTTGCATAATCTGTTACTGCAGTTAGCCCATCTCCAACACAAGCGTTTGTTCCTCCTGATAGGAAGAATGTGGAATTTAATGTAGCAGTTGGAGGATTTTCTGTATATGAACTTGTAGAGTTTGCTAATACCCTTATTGTTCTATTTCTTAGGTCATTATTTACTTCTGTCATTAACTGTGCAATAGTTTTTCCAGTAAGAGTATATGTAAGTGAATCTCCCTTTGCAAGTAAAGTTTGATCTATTATCATTGTGCCATTAGCTGAAGTAAAAGCTGCACTTATTCCATTATATATACGACCTGGATAAATAGATCGTAATGTCATAGTTGTTCCATCTAATATAGAGTCTGCAGAATTTGCACATTCTCCACCAACCCTCATTAGTAGAATGTCAGCACACCCTCCTAGAGCTACTTCATACATTCCTTTTATTAGTGTGTTGTTGTTGTAGTCTCCGCTTGTAGCGGTAGAAGTTGATGGTACTGAATAGTATTGATTGTATACAAGTGGCCCAAAAAGCGTTTCAGCATTACTAGCATTTACACGTACAGCTTGCCCAACTGGGCCGTCTAATGCAGTACCGATAACTAGTATAGTGTCGGTTAATGGGCCTCCCTCAACAATAGGAACCAGAAGACCATTATCTTTGTAGTGAATAGACAGTCCTGGTATATTTGCATTTGGCATTGATTTGTCTCCTTCGATGAAGATTAATTTAAAGAGTCCTTAGAGTATCTATTTCTAAATATTCATCGACTTTCTCGTAGTATATATAGTAAGTAGCACCTGTTTCTGGAGACTTCCCCCCAGTAATCCAAACAACAGATAACTGCCCAGAAACGTCGTCTTTGGTTATATAGTAGTCTATACTAAGTATATAGTCTGGTATTGTTCCAGAAGTTATTTGATTATCTCCTACTTGGTATATCTCTACTATACGTAAATCTTGCACTATGTTGTCTACTGTTTCCTGTAATGGGATGTTATCAATAGTTAGTGCACTTCTTGTTATTGCAAGAGTTTCTAATTTTGCATCCATATCTATTATCAACTTTATATTTCGTATATTTTCCAGATATACTGGATATATCGCTGTAAACACTGTTAGATATCTAAGAGATCTAATAGCAGTTCTAGATGGTACAGGTGGTAATGTGTAGTCTTTTACCTGTTCATTAAAAATGAATGTCTCAACTCCAGCTCTTACTAGAGCAGGAGTAGACTCCATTAGAAATTGCTCAAATCGCATCATCAAGTTATTTACTTCATGGTCTGAAGAATGATATAAATCAAATTGATATATTACCGTTGTCCATTGTCCAAAGTATAGAACACTTTTATTATTACTTGATGTTTCTTTTTTTCGTATTCTTTGTTTTCTTGTTTCTTTTCCGTCTTTACCAGGTATACGTCTATGAATACTCCATACTATTGTTGGAATAGTAACAGCTTCATCTGGATATTTTTCTGTAAAGAGTGTATCACTTATTACAGAGTGTTGCATACTAGCATGTAAGAGTTCTGGTATGTTAGTTGGATTGAGGTAACGCGGCATTTGTTGACACACCTATCTTAAAGGACATTGTTTGGATTTCTCCAATAACTTGTAGCTTTACTAGTATATTTATAGACGTTGGTAAAAATTCTATTACGTAGTTTACATCTTTTGCACTTGGTATATTTTGTAGTGCGTTTGTTACGTTTGAGTTTACTTCAGTTTTAGAATAGTTTGTTACTCCTATGTAGTTACTTAATGCATCATACAGTCTTGAACATACTGTTTGATAAGCTATAAAGCAAGTAGAGTTCCATTTACTATTTGAAGTTGTTCCTCTATAAACTGTAACTCCTTTTGATATTGTTCTATTTAAGAATATAAAACCTGCATTAACAAGTTCATCAATTGAGGTTGCAGAATATACAGGTGTAAAATCTGGTACATCTATCTTTTTCCAAGATGTAGTAATTGGTTCTTTTGCTAGTAGTGTTGCATAAGGAGCTGCTGCTCCATTCCAATATGATATACCATTGTATGGGGTGAACCATCCAGAAGCAGCTACTAACGATAAGAAGTATAGTTTTGGAGTCTTTGGAAGCAAGCTAGTAGCATAAGCAGCAGAACTTGCTGAGCTTTCTTTGCTCTTCATATTCTGTACAAACATAGTAGGTATAGACATATCTTCAAATAATGCTGTGTTTACTGAGCCAGATATATCTTCATAGTCTAATCCTAGAAGTGAAACTATCCTAATTCTTGATAAATCAATCCTAGTTAAAAGTGAAGTAACTGCGCTTGATTCAAATGTACCATTCAAGCCACCAGTTAGATGTATGGAACTAATGCCTTCTATTGTTCCACTACCAACTACAGCTGTAGCTTTTAACATTCCATACCCTTTAGCATAGTCTGTGTTTATTTCTTTTGTTAATTCTGCTGCGGTTAACGGCCAATCGCTATACCATCTAGTTGGATATAATCCGTTTTGAGTTACTTTTAAGAACCCTCCAGTTGCTGTAAATGTTACAGAGTTATAGGTAGTTCCTCCATAACGTGATTCTACAGAAACATAACTACTTCCTGTTCCTAATGTAGTTGATGCTTTTGTTCCACCAACTCGCATTAGATATATTGTTTCTGGGTCTGCTGTTTGTGCTTCTGCTAAACCTCTAGTTAGATTTGTAGGTCCAGCCTCTCTTAAAAACCTTACTATAATATTTTTGTGTTCTCCTACTTTGTTAAAGGCTATAGTTGTTCCTGTTAGTGTAAGATTATGTAAGTAGTAAGGTTCATGTGTTCCTGTATTGGTAGCATATAAAACATCAATAGAGTTATTCCAAGGAGTAACCATAAGAGTAATACCTGTACTTGAGGGTGTAAGGGTAAACGCTTCATACCTATATGCGCCAAATAGTTCATGTGCTTCACTATAATCTGTTATTAGTGTAGGCTCTTCTAGTGGCCCATCAAACGCTGATCCTATAAGTAGTAGTGGTATAGATGACATTTATTATTATATCCCAGTAGATAGTATTGTTTTTTGTAAAAATTCTTTTGTTGAATCTTCTATAGAGCATCCACCGACAAAAAAGCTAAGTTCTTCTTCTCTATATGCTTCTAACTCTTTTAGTCTATATACATGTATTATGCTTGTTGGTTGTCCTTGTGATTCTATTGAAGATATTGGAACATTCCATTCCACTTCTAGTACAAGGTCAGTTTGTTTTGGATAAGCAGTTTGTTTGAAGTATACCAACATATCAAAATCAGACATTATACCTTGTGCTAAACCAGCATCGTGTGTAAGACTAAATCTTCTAAATCTTACTGGTATGCGTTCTAATGTTATTACATGTCCTGTTCCATAACATGTAGGGCATAGCCCAGAACCTTCATTAGATATTTCAGAATAGCAATCTGGACATGGAAATTCTAGATTTTGTCTTATATAAATTATCCAGTGTGCATAATTATTTATAAAATTTTCAAACTCTTTTTTTATTCGCATATGCTATAACTAATACTATATTTTCTTTTATAAAATCAAAGAGTTCAAGTCTATTGATTTCATGTTATCTAGTTCAATTTTCTCAACGAGAGGGTTGAATACGACCCGCTTCACAGGAGAATATATTTATATCCTCTCCACTAGCAATAATATATTTTCTATACTATCTTTAGAATTTATCTATAAGTATATTTTGAAAATTCAGTAGATGAATTCATATGTGTATTAAATTGTGCTAATGTTGCTAAGGCCATTACTTATATTTCCTTTAGACCATATCTATGTGCGTGTTTATTATGTAATTCTTTGATTTTATGAGCGCCTATGTGCTTATCAAATATCATTATTTGACCCATTGATCCACCAAAAAGTCTAACACCATTACGATGTCCTAAGCGGCAAATTGTACTTGGTTGGTACTCTGGTATCTGTATTCCAATTGCTGCACCAGTTAGACCTCCTAATTGTACACCATTTACATAGTAGTATTTTCTAGGACCTTCTGGTATAATGTTGTATGCTGTTGCATAGAACATCCATATATTATTAACAATTCCTGGTACAGCTTCTGTTGAGAAAGTATTACCTCCGTGTATAGCAAGACCTAGTAGGTGTGTGCCTCCATCTCCAGTACCAGAAAAAGTAAAGTATGTACCATTCCATACACCACCTGCTTCATCTTGGTTAAAGAATGTTTGGCTAAACTCGGCATTAATGTTTTCTATTTTAGCCCACACACATATTGTCATTCCAGATGCACCATAGAGGTGTTCGATTCCACTTGTAGTATTAGCAAATATCTCTACAGAATCATTAACTCCATCAAAATATAGACTTCCACCTGCTTCTGGTTTCCACGTAGGCCCATCTAGGCTACCATTGTATCCAATACCCATAATGTCACCATGGGCTGGATTTCCATGTGGAGTCATACTGTGATCTACTATTCTATCATTTGTTTCAAGAGTTGAGTCTGCAAAGTCATAATATAGAATACAGTCTTCTGGTATTTCTAATGGATAGCTATCTGGAAGTATATTAGTAGTCGTCATATGATTTTACCTTTCTACTTCAGAAATAATCTCACAAGGAGAACTTTCATCATGACGATAAAGTATTTGTTTTACACTACCACTAGTTAACTTAGTTACTAGATAGGTATTAATTGTAGTTTGGTCTGATTGCTTTTCTACACATAAACTACATGTTATTGTATATGTTCCATCAAGATTATTTTTAAGTGTAAGGCTGTCTCCTCGTTCACTCATAGCAATAGGTAGTTTAGTTACTAAATAGTTAAAGATCTCATCTCTTTCGTTAGTGTTAGGTGTTGTTAGTATAGACTTGATTTGAAATTTAGCCATGTTGTTATATTTCCCTAACTATATAATCAATTGTTTCATCAAATAAGCCAGAAGCAGCATTTACAAATGTAAGTGCTAGTCCGCTTCCTAGATATGCTCCATCAATTAATTTAGTTACTGCTGTGTGACCTGTTCCACTTGGATCAAATGAGTCACCAGAAGTTGCTACTGTGAATGAAGTTAATCTACTGTATACGTTATCGTAAGGAATACCTAGTTCTGCATGGTATACATAGCAATCTATGCTTCCTAATGTAAATCCATTTCTTACTGTTAGAGAATATCGTTCTTTTAGTGGACTAGGTACAGTTAAACCTGTTACTCCGTAGTGAGTAGATAGAGCACCATTGTCTGCATCTATTGTTATTTGTCCACTTGCTACAAATGTATTTGGTAATATGTATCCTGCTCCCAGTAGAGTAGCATTAGAAGATACTGTTCCTGATACTGCTATTGGTGATTCATTGACTAACGTTGTGTTAAGTGTGTTAGAAAGTATTGCCATTCTATTGAACCATTCCTATTCTAAGTTCATTAGAACCTATTTCGCTATCAAATTCTACTTGAACATAAGTTGCTGCTCGTGGATGGTCATCAAGATACTGGTCTACAGATAGCTTAGATTGATCCATTGCTTCTAACGATGCATTGTAGTATGTAATCTCAGTAACAACTGCCGCTTTATTTGAAGATATTAATTGAGCAGGTGAAGTCCATGCTGCTGGTATTTTAAATATTTTACCTTCAAGAGTAGAACTCTCTGGTATAACTATATCTTCATTACCTATAAATGAATTTGTTTCTATTCGTATATCATCTAAGAATAGAACTCCAGTCCATGTAGCAGATGTTGCTATCGTTCCTTGGTCCATATAAAGAACTAATGAAGATACACTGTCTAGAGTTGCTAAATTAGCAGCAGTTAAATCAGCACTAATTAGAGGTAACTGTAGTTTATACCATGTTTCTTTAGTCGCTATTGCTGGTAAATCAACGTAGTATTGAGTTCCTGCTGCTAGTGCTGTATTATCAAATCCTACTTTAAGTTCTCCAGTAGGTAATGCAGATGTTACTTTAGCATAACAACTAAGATGAGTTCGTGATGTTATATCTGTATCGGCAGTAGCAGGAGCTACATGTGCTTTTATTCCAGTACAAGCAGATGAATCTAATTCAAATGTTGCTGAATATGTTCCTACTTTATTTACTGTTGATGTGTCTAATGTTATACCAGATGTTCCTGTTGTCCATGCGCTTTCACATGTGCTTAAAATTGCTTCACTATTTATTAGTGTTACACCAGTAGCATGCGTTATAAGCTCATTTGTTGCTATATTTACATCTACTGGTTTTGTTTGATTCCATCCTACTGTCATATCTGTATTATCCTTTTATCTTTTTCTTACTAGAGGTTGTGTATCTCTAGCTTTAAATGAATTTAATGAAGTAAAATCAGATGTTACTACAGATCCTATTGATACAACATGTGCATTTGTAGTTTGATTTACTATACCACTTGCTGCTCTACTAGAAATTGCTACATCTAGATATGGATGTTGTGAATCTACATTTCCATATGTGTCTATCAGTATTGTTTCATCTTCCCAGAGTTTTGGAGATGATTGGTCTATAAATTTTAGTATTAAACTCTGGCATGTTAATTCTAAAGCACTAAGCTCTGCTTCAACTAATCCTCCGGTACCAGTAGTTGGTAGTGTTCCAATGTTAGTAAAGTCAGCAGCATCTTTTTTAATTGTCACATCTCCGACTTCGAAGTGTGTTGGTATTGCAATATCTGCACTTCCACGTTCAGTAAGAACAATTCCACGTAATGTTGTTGTAGTAGCGTATAGTCGTTGTAGTATTTGCATACGATGCTTTCCTCGTTTGCCGCCTAAACCATCATATTGTATATGGTCATTGTAGCATACGTTTGGTTGTTCATAAGTTGCATTCCACATATCTCTTCTATTTGTTGTCTATGGCGGCTACTTTGGCTGCTAGTTTCAAATTTATTGTTGCAATTCTTGCTTGAAGTCTTGTTATCTCTGCCTGTAGTGAAGTCTTTTGCTCTTCTAGTAAATCTGTGGCTTCTATTCGCTCTGTTGTTGTTTTAATTCCGCCAGTTACTTTTTCATATATATCAGACATTAAGATGGTTCTCCGAGTTTATTACTCAAATATTCTAAGTGATAGTTCTTTATCCATACATCAGCATCATAAGTGTCTTCATCTGCTGTAGCATCTCTATAAAATCTAAATAGTATCTTGTCATGTGGTTGCCAATTCGTAGTATCACAAACTCCATCTATTGTAATATGCATCTCAAAGGCTGTTTCATCGTCTTCTATGGTTTCATCTATGTAACCAGTAGATGTGTCTGTAGCAAAAGTAAACACATCACCTTTAGTTATTCCTTTATATTCAAATCCCATACGGACATTGAGATCACCTGTTCCATCTGGAGGGCTTTCTACCACAAAAGCATAGTGTCCTCTTAGACTTCCTGTTCCTTCTGCGAAATCTAAAGGCACAACCCACGTGTAGTAAACACTTTCTTCTGTCCCGGCATCATATCTATGGAAACCAAAGTTATCTATATTATCATTAGCTGGATAGTTAGCAGCAGGTATTTTTACTGCTTGAACAGGAAGGTCATCTGATACCCATACTCTTGCGTTACCATTAAGGCTAACAACTCCAGATGAATCTACAGATAGGAAGTGGGTTGTCCCTCCATCTCCTAATACAACACTACCAGTAGATACTGGAGTTATATTTATATCTCCAGTTCCAGTGTTGATGTTGGCATCTGTTTTATCGTGATGTAATGACATCCACTGAGTATTATTAGTATCTGGACTTGTATCTGAGTGTATAAACAATGTTGGATCTGTTTGCAGTCCGTGATCAAAATTGGACCACGTACCCGAACTGTTAGCGATTATTATATCGTTACCAACATCGTCATACAGTATGAACACAAGTTGATCCCAGCTTATAGTTCCAGCCAGTGTTAAAAGATTTGCACCACCACGCTTCATATAGATGCTTGGGTAACCAGCTCCATTAATTGTAGCTGTTGTAGCAGCGTCTAAGGTTATATTATCTGCTATTAGATTCATATCATCGCCAGCAGTTACAACATTAGCAACTATTTCAAGAGAGTTACCATCAAAAGTTAGTGAGGCATCACCAGCAGTACCTAATTTTAAACTTTTACTATCTGCTGTAATTTCTATGTCTTCTGGTGTCGTTATTCCACCACTAGCAGTTACTTCATTAGCAGAAAGTAAAGTTGATGCATATATATTAGGTGCATTTATGTTTCCACTGGCATCTATTACATTAGCAGATAGTAGAACTGGAATATTTATAGTTGGGGCAGATAGTATACCGCTTGCTGTTAGTGTATTAGCAAGTAATAAAACAGGTACACTTAGATTAGGAATTGTAGCGCTTGTAAAGAATGTATGTGTATGTCCTGGGTCCGTAGATACTTTTGTTAAATAATCTAATGAAGAGGTTACTACAGATCCTGTTACTCCAACTTTTCCTTCTATAGCTTCTATTGCATCATTGGAATCTGAGTGTTGAGTTGCGTGTGGAACAACTGATTGCTTATCTGTTGCAACAGGATTGGTTAGTGTATCTAAATCTGTTGGAAAGTTTGTTGACATACTGTTATTACTTTAGAATGTTTTCTTAAACATACCAGGTACATTTAGTGACTGGTCATTGCGTCTTTCACTTGGATTCCATCTACTGGAGCGTACTCCCACTTTAGGAATAGTTTGTGCTCCAAACATGACTTCTATTTCTTCTACTTCATCTTCTAAATCTTTTAATATTTTTCCAAGTTCTGTAAGTACAGTACTTCCTACGTCTACTGTGAAGTCTCCAAGTTGTTTTCGTCTATCTGCTTCTTCAAGAAGTTCATATCTTTTTAATCGAAGTAAAGCATGTGCGGAGTGTACTGTTACAAATTTAGCCATATCATATGTAGTATCACGTAGATATGTTTTTAGCGCAGAAACAGATGGAGTAGATGAATTATATGCTGCCCATAGATATTTATTACACTCTATAGATGATAGAAATATCTGCCTATTAATAAAGTCTATAGTGTAGTCTGATAGAAACTCCCCAAATTTTGCTCTTAGTGTAGCGTATCCTATGTAGTATGGGACATAGTTACTTGTAAAGTAGTAAGATAAACTTGCCGCTGTATTTCCAGAAATACTTTGTATGTTGGCTACTGTCATTGTATACTTAGTATTTGGAATCATAGAATCTGTTGGAGTAAAGACTACAGAGGATCCAACTGTAGTTAGTGTGCCCGCTAGGGTTCCGGTGCTTCCACTTGGATCATCATCTACTGGAGCATATGTGATATCAAAATTTGTAGAGTTAACTGTACCAGATGCTACTGTATCTGAAAATGTTATAGAGATTGTTGGCCAAGATTGTTGATTACTTGATTCTGATGTTGGATATAAAGTTGTAGCACCAAAATCGCTTGCCCGTGGATATTTTATCTTACTATCTATTGCTGCGCTTACAAATGTTCCATAGAAGAAGGATCTATAATCACTCCATGGTCCATCTGTTGTTCCTGATGTTGCTCTTACTTTCCAGTAGTATGTTTTTGTGTCTGTAAATAAACTTGTATCTGGAGTTAAATATACACTTGAGGTTGGGTCTGAGTATATTAATGCTTCTGTATTAAACTGTGGAGATGTAGCAATATATACATCATAATTTAGAGCACTAGCTACTGCCGACCATACAAGTGTTGGTATTGTTGTATGTGAAGTATTTGTTGCTGGAGCAATTAGTGTTGTTTGTAGTAGTGAATCAGCATCTACTTGAAATACCCAAGTAACATCATTAGCCATTTGCCTACCGGCTTCTGATACGACATCATTAAGTACTGTTACTTGATAGTATTGTCCATTCGTTAAAGACGCTGAAGGAACTACAGTTAGCTTATCTATACTTGAATTATAAGAGGAGTATACTAGATCTACAGATTCCCCAGTATTTTGATTTACCAACAACATATATTGATTTATAGTACTAGAAAATTGTGTTTGCTCTACAGGCATAGAGAACTCTACTGTAATATTAGGTAGTGTTCCTACTCCTGTTGTAGCAGTTGTTGGAGAATATGCAATTACTGCTGGATAATATCGTGTAGTTAGATCCATTACTGCCTTCTTATGTTAGATAGATAAGTATTAAGATACTGTGGAGTCATGGTTTATCTGACTCCACAGTGTTCTTATAGTTGAGGTTACATACTCTTTGTTCTTACTGAGTAGAGTGGTTCATAGTTAGGTGTAATATGGATATTCTTTAGTGCAACTGCACTCTTTCCACCATTTAATAGACCTAATCCATAGCGTTCTTTGAATTTCATAGACAAGATATCTCGTCTTGGATCATCGAAGCTATCTATCATCATTGGATCACGTTCTAGAATCACTATACCGTTGTTTCTATCAACGATATATATATCAGAAACGGGGCCTGTTCGGTTAGATCCAACGCTATCTAATGTTAGCGCAGTACTTGTAGAATATGGACAGAATGGAGTTATCATTACATTAAGATTCCAAGGTAAGTTGGAAGCTATATTATCTTGACCCATTGTTCCATAAGTTGTTCCAATTGAACCATGTGTTAGTAACTGGAACTGGAGTCTTGGATCCTTCATAAAGATAGTCCAAGCAAGTGGGTGCATTATAATATCAGTTGGAGCATATTCATGAGCAATCAAGCAACCTATTGAATCAATAAGGTCGTTGAAAGATAGAGATCCGTTGATATTACCAGAGGCATCTACACCTTTTGTCCATCCGTTTTCGTCTGTGGTATTAGAGTTATCTATTGCTACATATGCTTTTGATTGGAACTCTCTGAAGATTTTTTCTTCTTTGTGTCGAAGCATAGCATATCCTGCTGCCTCTATGTAGAGTGCGAGTACATCCCACATAGAGTCTCGGATAACATCTTCTGATACCGCTATTAAAAGACCTACTTTTCCGACCTTGATCTCAGTCATCGCTTCGCCGAACGGAGGCTGAACTTCAGGAAATTCTTGGCCTTCTGCTAGGTCTTTAGCACGAACAGCACCTATAGTAGGAAATTCTACTGATCGTGTATTATCTATAGTAATAGTCTTAGCTAGAACTGTTTGACCAAACATTACGGGTTCTTTTGGTCGCATTAGAACGTCACTAATTACTTTTGGGAATAAGACTGAGGCATCTGGTGAGAACAAAGCTTCTTTTAGAGGGATGTGAACCTCTGGTCGAGCTGAGCTATCAGTACTCATTAACTTATTCAATAAGGCACGTTGTGTTTCTATGTATTGAAGATCTATTCCACCTTCGATTCCTGGAATCTCAATCTTTGATGCTTTTGCAACATGCTCTTTAACTAAATCGCCAAATAGCTTTTTATTAGGCATTTTTGTGAAGTCTCCTTACGTTATGTATAATATTTATACGTTTTTTTAGTAATGAATTTAAAGTTGGGGTAGGATGATAGATAGTGCTTTACCTCCTACCCCATACGATTTATCTAATCATTACCCTTAATATACCTAGAGATGCTGCTACATCATAGACTGCTGGAACACCAGCGTAGCCATATGTGTTTGCTCCATCTGTTAGATTCATTTGTCCTGTCGCGAAATCTCTTCCGTGGTTAGATGTATATGCGTCATCCTCTGAGTAGTACGTAACACGTATGTCAGTAGCTTGCTCTATTATAGTACTATCTTGTTCAGTTACTCCCCACATTCTTAGAATACCAGTCAGTGGATCAATAGAGTAGTTTTTACCCATTGTCTGATCATTATTCCATGAAGATTTAGGAAGCTCATTCCAAGCAGCTGTACCAGTAGTCCATACGCCATCAGTATCTACATACCTTGCGTTTTGTATAACTTGTACAGATATAGTCTTATATCCTGCTAATGGGTAGTAAGGCAGTCTCCACTCAGATCCCGCTGTAAGCGTTGTCATAGAAGAGGAGTCTACACTTCTTGCTGTAGTATTCGCAGGTATTTGGATTCGTGGAAGATCCCAAGCACCATAGTTATCTATTACCCATTTTAGCCAACCACGCATGTCAGAGGTGAGATGCTCTAGGGCTAGAATTTCTCCAGCAATCATTTCTGGTCCCTGTCCATACTCATAAAGAAGGACGTGAGCGCTTGTTCCAGGTGCTCCGCTAACTGCCCAGTTTGTGCCATCCCAATAAGGATCAACAAGAGCTGCATCAGTAATTGGAAGCCCACTACCATCTAGTGCTAGTAATAGTGTTGGAGTAAAACATTTATATGTAGCACTGGAAAGAGTAGGAACAAGTTCAGGCGTTGCGGCTTGAGTAACGTAAGCTCTTCGTTCATTCCACTTAACTACTCTACCAATATATCGGTAATCTTCTGTTCCAGTTGAGTAACCAGCATATGGTGCAATTTTATCACCAGTAGTTAAATCACCAAGAATAGCATTAGAGAAATCTCCAGATGCAAGTGCCTTGATATAAGGAAGTCGTATATATCTATTCTTAAATAGTGCTGGTTGCCACTGTGCTTTATTAGCATGTGCTTGCATATACATATTGTATCCAGCAAAACCTAGAGGAGCAATCTGAGTATTGTCAGACTGTACTTTTCCTGCTAAGGTTAGTGTTGTTGCGTAATCTTCAGCTCCAGTATTTCGTGTTGTTCCTGATCCAGATGTAATATCATATTGATGTACACCTACAAGTCTACCTTTTGGAATCACTACGTGATCTGAAGGAAACTTTGGATCTTGTCCTACTGGAGTTAGTGTTGTATCTATTGTAAAAGTCTCAGCCGGTGCGTCAAGCCCAGATATCTCTAATTCTGTTGCCCAACGACTGTCGGTTGGAACATAGCCAAGATAAGCCATTATTTGTTAATTCTCCTTAACGTTTTTAAAACTTTAGTCTACGCTAGTAATTTTTGCTATGCGTGCTTGAAGTTCTTTCTGATTTTCGTTAGTAACATTGAAGACCAGGAATGTGTCTTCATTTTCGTCTGTGAGGTTGCTAATCGTAGTTTGCTGGACGTTTGTTGTAACAGGTGTTCCATCTTCATTTAGTTCTGGTACAATTGGAATAACACCATCATCGTTTCCAACTGTAGGATCAGTTACGTCCTCAACAGTAATTACCTGCTCTTCAGTGTTAGTATCTGACTTAAGCAAGTCACCTATAAGGTCATTTAGAGATTCTTCTGTGCGTGCCGCAAACGCTTCACAAAGTTCATCAAAAGATTTACCTTTTGCAGCTGGATAGCTAGATTTTTGAGCTAGGTGTGATGCTTCTCTTGCAAGCATAGTGTGAGATTCAGCACTAAGCTTGGAAACTATAGTTTCTAAAGAAGCTATTTTAGCCTTTAGTTCTTCTTCTGGTTTAGAGTTTTCTTTTAACTGCTCTAATTCAGTTTGAAGTTCTTCAACTTTACCTACTAGTACTTCTGGATCCTCTTTGGATTCTTTGTTCCAAGGTGTTTCCTTATCTAACTTTTTGTAGTACTTAGTTATGTGTGATCGTATTCCGCTTTTATCTTCATCAGATATTTTGGCTTTGTTAATCGCACTAGCTGCTGCGTATATACCTTTTGGCACAGCCGTTAATCGCCCATCTATAATTGTAGCGATTGGGAATTTATGAGCGCTTGCTTTGTCTGAGTCTTCAGAGTCATACCAAAGAAAGCCTTTTCTATATTTTTTCCAATCTACTTCTTCTTCTGAGTTACTAGCCCAGGATTTAAGCGCTTGCTTCGAAGCACTTCCATCCCAATCTGTATCCTCTTCTGTAAAAGGCAGATTTTGGAAAGGAACTACAGATTCATCATAAATTTGTAGTCTTTCTAGTTCTTCTACTAACCCACCTACAATAGCTTCATTAGCTTCCTCTTGTTTAGAAGGTATAGTATTGTTATCTGTAGTTGTACATTCTGTTAGTACATTATAGAGTAGTGGGTAGGTATCCTTGTCTACTTCTATGTCATATGCTTCTAAGGATTCAGAGGGCTTTACTCCCTGAAATATAGTATTCTGATCTTCTTCAGTGAGCAGCTCTTTTGTATTGGCTAGAACTACACCCAGAATACCGGTAATCTGCTCTGGAGTATGACTGCCCTTCTTTATTTCCTTTACAGCTTCTATAATAGACTCTCTATTTTCAGCATCTATTTTATTACAAAATATGTGCATTTTATAGTCGTTATCTACTAAGCGTGCCGCATAGAAGGTTCTAGTAGTTTTACTCATACTAAAGGTCCTTTCGCGTTATGCCGCTATTTTCGAGCGTTGTTTAGTATCTATAAAGATTTGTTTAAACCCATTGCTGGGAATATCTTTTTCTTTGTAGATTGCTCGGAACTCTTTAGCAGATTCTAATATCTTGCTGTAATTTTGTTTAGAAATTCCGAGTGTATGTTCTCTTGATACATTGGTACCAGTTGCCAAATCAAATAAAGAGTCAGCTCCTGAGTTGGTTAATAATAATCTTGCTTCTCCAGCATCTATAGATGTATTTGTAACACAAGCATTAACATCACTTGGTACATTTACAAAACTAAGTTCACGTCCTTTAATTGGTCCCATAATCCAGTAGCATACCATGTCATTGTATACTTCTCCTTTATTATGTTCGCATAGTCCTTCTTCTGCTAGATTAGTATTACATATGCTACAACGTACTTCTTCTACGTCTGCTCCTATACTTACCGTCAAGAATCTACCAGTAAGTACTGATTCAATAGCATAGGGATCTGTAATGGCTGCTATTGTTTTTAACCATCCACCATCAGATCTTGGATCATTTTGAAAACTTGCATTATAAATTCGTCCATAAGGAAGCATTGCTGGTATGGAACCATATACATCTGGTGAAGATATGTGATCTCTTAATAGTGGTACCGGATATGGATATATAAATGATATTGCTCCGGTACCATTATTTGGTACGCCAATAAGACTTTCTGATGGGTAATAGGTTTTATTACGTGTAAGCCAGTTAGCAGTTATTGCTCGTATTTCTGTAAAGAGTACTTCTGGTAAGCCTTCTTCTATTACAGACTCTATTGCTTGTGTTAGCTTAACACTAGGTAATGTGTATTGAACGTGTTCTACTATCCGTTTCATATGTTTATTATAGCCTTTAATGTACTGCTACTTTTGTAATAACTAGAACACCTAGCGATAGGGTTGCTGTACCAAGTGATCCAAGTATCCAATACCATAATGTATTTACTCGTGTTTCTAGTTTATCCTGAGAAATTTTTAAATTGTTTACTTCTATTTTGTCTGCTTTTTCAATTTGGGTTACTAACAACAGGTCTACCTTAGTATCAACACGTATTAGTAAGTCATGGTCATTAGGATATACTTTGCTGTTGTCGTCTTTATCTACCATTATAGAGTATGTTCCTTACAAGATATTGTGCTTAAGTCCCGCAAACACTCCATGTATCTTTGATAGTTCTTGAACTATAGGCATGTCAGTAGTAGTATCTAAATCATTTACTATAGTTAACGTTGCGCGTTTAAATGTATCTATTATATCTTTGGATGTTATATAAGAGGCATTTAAAGCACTACTACATAAATCATGTATATATTGTGGCTGCGGTTTACATTGAATTAAGTTTTGTTCCCTTACGTAATTAGCAATACAAGAAGCTAAATTATTATAAGCTGTCAGTATTCTTGAATTATGTTGATTCTTTGGAGCAGTTTTGTTTTTTAATGTAGGTTTTGCTGGCATAGCTGCTGTTGGTCCTTTTTGTCCACTATCATTATCATCTGAGCTTCCTTGTTGTGCGGATTTAGTTGTTGCCAGTGGTATCTGTATTCTATTTATATAAAGGTCTTGAGCTTCTTCATCTGTTAGTTTATTTTTTCCAAGAATCTCTCTAAGTTCACTAAGTGTTATTGCATTTCCTGCATATTGTAGAAGAGCATGTTCTTCTAACTTAACAAATCTGTCTCTGTCTACATCGCTAAATGATAAGCAAACATTACTATCTGGATCTGTAAGTGGATCAAATCCTCCTTCTAATAATAGTTCTCTTATTATAAAGAAGTTTATATAGAACTCTAATTCTCTTTGATACAGTCGTATCTGATCAAACATTACTCCAGAGAATGAGTCACTTGTTCCTACAGAAGTCTTAGCGGATTCTCCCATCACAACATCAGATAATCCAAGTCCAGCAAATACGCGGGTCTTAAGGGCTTTTAAATATCCTTCTGCCCGCAGTGCCTTGCTTTCTACTCCAAGTATAGTTAGTTTATGTCCTGGAGGTGTTACTATATAACCATTCACAGCAGAGATATCATGTGCTTGGGCAGCTGCTGTAACGTCTTCTTGTCTGCCTGTTCCGGTGTTAGTTGTGTCTGGAACCTCATGATGTATAAGTGGGTGTAAAGATTTGAAGATAAGTTGTACTATCATTTCTTCACAGTGTCTTAATGCCCTTACATCGTCTAGCACAGGAAGCATTTTTGATACGCCCCATATACGTCCAGATTGTCTATTATGTTTTATATGTATTACGTCTTCTGCTTTAAAAATCTTTGATTGTTTAGTTGATACTTTTTGTTCCCAACCTGTTACTCTTCCATTATCATCTACTTGTGGACTCATAGTTAGTGGACTTGCAACAAAATATCCACCTATTGGTTTCTTTCCATGAAGGCTTTTTAGTTTCATTCCTGGAACAGGACTAGTGCTAATCCATCTACTTTTTATAAGAAATGCATTTCCAAATTTAATATAATCATGTATAAATTCCCAGAAGTGTAGTTGCCAAACATCGCCCATGGCAACTGTCATTATTTCGAAACGTTGTTCTATGTATGCTTTTGCTTTTTTATTTTTTGATTCGAACCTATAGCCTTCTTTTAGAATCTTATTAAAGAACTCATTAACACCTCTGTGTATATAGCTGTCTGCCATGTAGCCATTATATAGTGCCTGTAAATCGTATTCTACTTTTGGCACAGACATTGCATTTGCGCGGGATCCAGATCCTATAGCAAAAGGTACAGTTGGATCATCAGATCGTGGTAGAGAGGAAGCTTTACGTATACCTTTATTGTTTCTATCTACATAGGCAAAGCCAGTTCTCGGTAATTCAATTTTTTCTCTGTGTAGTATTGCCATAAATTGTTATTTCTGCTCTATCAATTTGCCTATTCTAATAGAAAGTGAATAGACATCTATAGGATCTTCTGAGGTAATTAGTAGTAAAGGAAATCTTGATAACTCACATGCATATATTGCTTGTGATGTGGTTTTCATATAGGCTTCCCATGTATCTCTTTGTATGTTTGTATATGCATATGTTCCATAATATTTCTCTGTTACTATGATTGCAATAGGTACTTCATGAAATACTAAATCTAAATCTATTGGATAGTTAAGTCCATTCCAGTTATATGTTCCATGTTTAATGTAAGGATAGCCTTGTAAAGGAGCACCAGAGGATGTTAGTGTAGTTGTTACGCTTGTAAGTCTATCTTGTTTCCATGCTTTATGTTGTCTTTGTTTAAGAAGATAGTAAGGTTTAAGAGCTATCCTCAATAACAGGTTTACTACTTTCATTTAGATCCTCCCCGAAGCTTTCTGAAAGTCGTTTTAATCCAAATACTCTTCTCGCAATATCAGCATCATCTAAATTAGATAGAGGTTCTGGATTAAGGTCTTCAATGTCTGGGTCTATTGCAAAGTCTATTCCTAATTCTTTTGCTTGTTCAGTAAATACTCCAACCAACCCAGGATGATTTATATCATTTACTTTTTTTGTGTTTGCTACATTGAGTATTTTTTGTATCATGTCTTTATCTACTTCACCTGTGTTTATTACAGACTCTATAGATATGATAACTGCGTCTAATAGTGGAAGCCATTTCTTTGAAACAAGTAATGCTTTTGGAGCCCGATTTGCTCTATCAAGTTGTACTTTGTTATTAGTTTTTTTAAACCTATAGATATCTGCAACTACGTCTGAATATTTGCGATTAAGATTTAGTGTGCCTCGTAGTATGCTATCAATAAAAGAATCCCATGCAGGGCAATATTCAAGCGGGTTTAAATCATATAAAAAATCTCTTACTGGATCAAGTAAAGCTTGTTTTGCTTTTCTATAGGTTAAGAATGCATTTGCTGCTATGTTTGAGGATAGCCTATATGCTAGTTTGGTTCTAAGATAAGAGGCTATAGATTTCCAATCAGCGGCATACATGGCAGTATAAAATTTTAACATACTTCTCATTGCGCGTAATGCGTTTAAAAGATTTAATACTTTTTGTCGCTTATCAAAGTTACCAGGACCTCCAACAAGAAGTTGTTTAACCACACACTGTTTTATTCTATACCCATATGTGTGTATTGCTTTTAGTATCTCAACTCTTATTTTTTGTGAAGCGCTAGCATCTTCGTTTAGAATGTTAAATAAAGCATATGATGGATGGTTACTATTACTTGAAACAATTCCAGAATAATTTTCTTTATAAAAATCTGAAAACAATTCTGAGGATAGAGAATGAAGTGAGGATTGTAGTGTATACTTCATATCTTCTAATATAGAAGCATACAAAAATTCAGGTCTTTGATCATTACTTAAGTAGTGATCTTCAACAACTTCTGCTAAAGCAATTGCTCCATATTCTTGACTTCCAAGGCCAGCCATATATTCAGAAACTGTTGTTGTTTGTTTACCTATTGAGTCTTGTAATTCGTCAGGAATAGGAATTGGTGCATCATCAGATAACGTAGATAGAAGAGTATCTTGTAGTTCTGCTACTTTAGAAAGTTCATATTCTAGTTTATATCTAATGTCCTCTAATTGTTGAATAGAAACTTCTGTTTGATCTCCAATATTAACTTCTGCAATAGGTGTTAAATCTGGTTCTGGTGTTTCTACAAACTCTGGTATATATTCTATTACAGGTTTTTTAGTAAGATCTTTAAAGTCCAAGATACACAATTATCCAATCATAGTTTATGTATATAATAATCGTAGGCTAAAGAAAGTGTGGGAGGACGACTCACTTCCTCCAGCCCACGAAAGCTTAATAGAGGTCTATTACTTTAGCACTTTGTCCGCTAGCGTTTACTTTTGCTTTTTGAGTATGCTTGTCTGCTGCTAATAGATGAAGTTGGGCTTCGGTATATGTTTCCCAAGCTTCTATTTCTAATATCTGTATCTGACGCCACTGCTCATATACAGTATCATCCCATGTATCCGTTGTGCTTATTTTATCATTTATGGTTTGTATTTTTGTGTTTAAAGTTTCTGCTTGCACGAGCAGCGCTATAAACCTATCATTATGGGCTTTAGCTGCGTCTTCATGTGTTTTATATATTGTCATATGTCTCTTACCTAAAAACTCTTTCGTTGGAATGAAAAATCTGTATCAACTGGAGGTAATCCTTTTCGTGTAAAGTTACGGGAGTAACCTGGAGTTTCATCTCTTTCTACAGAAAATACATATGATTCTCTTCTAATATCTTCTTTATTCTTTTTAGCATCTTCAGCATTAATATACTTTGGCATTGGTAACACATAACTATCTGTTGCTGCGTTTAGCTTAAAGGGATCATCAAAGTTTTTATGCATTGCAAAGCTAGCTAGTAGCAATGCTGCTATTATGTGATCGTTTTCGCCTGTATATTTTATTGTAGAGTTTGATACACCAATTACTTTGAAATCATTAAATTGTTTAGTCAGTGTTTTGTGATATTTTGAATATATAAACTTATTATCTTCCATCCACTTAACTAAGATGTTTACCATAAGTGGTTTAATTGGTTTTCTTACTTTTCCAACTACTGGATCTATTGTTTCTATGTAATCACTAAAGGTATAGCCTTCTACTTTAGTATGTAGATTTGTATACGGGTGTTCCAATCCATATTTATGTAGATACTCGACTTGCATTTCTCCATATCCTCTATCAACATAGATATGGTTACAGTCAAATAAATCATCAAGAGCTATAACTCTATCTACAGCTTCTTGTAATACATACTCATGTGGAGGTATTTCTTCTGCGTATACTATCTTATATCGTTTGGACTCCATATCCATTTCAACTATTACTATGTTTGGTCCAGCACTATACTTATCCCAGTCTACACCCATTGTTCGTGTAGCATTCTTAGAAGGATGTTGTCCTGGTAGGCTTATATTTGTAAGAGAGTGATAGTAATAATCTTTTTGGGCTCTATCTACATAAGAGTTTTTGAAAACTCCTTCTCCGATATCTGGAAACTCAGCCATCCATTCCTGATACCAAGTTGCTTCAGTTTCTTCTGCTTTTATTATAGCAATCTTGTCGTCTGGATAGTCTGGGTTTTTTGTTACAGGCATAAACACTTGACGCCAGGGATCAATAGAATCTGTTTGATCATCTGTGCACCATTTATAGTACATGCCACGTTCTGCTGTAGGAGTAGATGCTACCCAACAAATAACATTTCGTGTTGCATCTCCATACATAATTGGAGTAATTGCTGGCCAGTCACCTTTACCAAGATAGGCAGCTTCGTCAACCATTACTTCATCTGCTGATTGACCTCTTAGTGTTCGTGCTTCTCTATTAGAAGATGCTCCGGTTGTAAATCCTTTTATAATTGATCCATTAGAAAATCTTATAACTGATGGTTTCTTTTGATTAGAAACTACTGATCCTTCTAATCCTGGACTTACTCGTATAAACTCATTTATTAATTCGAAAAGAGTATCTACTTTAGGCTGATCTGGACATATAATTAATACTTGACTTGATTCATGAGTTAGTGCCCTCCAGAGTGCCCGTATTGTAAGTGAATAAGAATTATGCTCGTAGAATGTAGTAAGGTAGGTATTGTGGTTTGGTACTGCAATTGCGATTGTTTGGTCTTTTCCTACACAACGTATAGATACTACTTTTTCCCACCTTGTTGTTTCTGGAGCCTTGTCGTGTCTCCATGATGATGACCTACTTGTTGCTATTTTAACCGCCTTAATTTTTAGTAAAGAGAGTTTATCTTCTTTTCCATAGATACCAATATGTTCGCAAAACTTAAGTCGGTCTGAAGCCCTATGAATTTCTAATACCCAAGCATTTACTTTCTGTCTATATCTAATAGTTGAACAAATACCGCAATATAGTAACAACTCCTGTACATCACGAACCAATCTTTCTGATACAGAACAGAAACCTATCTCATCTGAACCATGACCATGCTGAGCATCGGGCCTAACATATGCCCAACCATCAGTAGAAAACAATCTATTTAAAAACAAAGCTATTTGTGGTTTTGATAGTGTAAATACAAACTCTGGTACACATTTATCTCTAGAGTGTACATGCATCATTTTGTGGTTACGTAGTAGATTTATTATAGGATTGGATTTACCTTTAGGTCCGTTGCATACTCCTAATGGGCCACGTACTCCCCAACCATATTTTTGATCCTTGTGCTTAAGTGCTGTTAATCTTCCACCAAGGTTTTCTATACAGCTATGAAACTCTTTAAGTTGTTTGTTGTTTTGCTGAGTGAATACTATATTTTTTCCAGTATAGCCACCATCTCCAAGTAAATAAGCAAGAACCTTTAATTCATCTTCTGAGCTTGTGCATACAGTACTACTAGTCTTAAAGTACTCTGTAATCGCAACAAGTTGGTCGTTAGAAATATCCTTTAAAGGTGTCCATCCTAAAGACTTAATTATTGGACGACCGCGAGTTGATTGTTTTGTTGCACAAAAAAGCGGGTGATCTGCGTTTCGTATAATCTTTCTTCCACTCTCAGTTGTTAGTTCATATACTGGCTCAACTTCATTATATTCAGCGAGTGCAGGAACTGCTATGATACCACTATCTGTAATAGTCAATAATGAAAATTGTTTTCCAATTAAATCTTTGGCTTTTACTCTTTCACCAGTTGATAGTGGAATACGTTCGTTTTGTGCTACACATTTACCTGATCGTCTGTGTACTCGTATTACATTCTTTCTACTTTTACTTGAAAGAATCTGTTTCTCAACGTCATTTAGTACAAGTGGGGAATGTTCAAAGTCATCTGGATTTTTTAAGATTGCTTCTGCCCAAAGGATTGGATCCGATATTATCTTTATAATTTTAGATTCTTGGGCTTTTGTTAAATTAAGGTCATTAGTAGATGATGTAGGCATAAGAGTATATATGTGTTATTATTAATAGAGGGTAGTATTGCTGTTGCTAAAGAAGGTTGTGTAGTGGCTAAGATGAGGAATTATATGTTAACCACTACACTATTTTGGGGTAGTTGTGTGTGTGTTGTGTCGTGAGTTGAGAGTAGTTAGTTGTTGTTGTTTGTTGTGTTTACTTTAGCTATGCTGCATGTTTTACAGTCTTCTTTAGTACATGTGTTCTTTTTTTTTAAGACGGTATCTGCACATCCAACAGGTATCATCGTAATCGTCAGTCCACAGTAAATTTCCACATATTTTACATGGCTCTTTTATAGGAAAAGACATTTGGTAATAACTACCTTCTACCATATCTCTGAGCAAATAGCCCAGCTTCCGAGCCAATGAATCCACGTGCAACTCCAAGAGATTGCATTCCTTGTTGTTGTGATTGCATTGTTGCGTCTGTGTGTGCGAATGAATGTGAGAAAGGTTCCTTTAGTTTACGTTGTAGGGACTGATAATTCTTATAATGTGTATGTGATGCTGTTGCTAACGCTCTTCCCATTGCGGGGCCTTGAAGTACAAGCGTAGCAGGTAGAAATCCCATAGCAGCATATAGCGTTCCTTCTGCTGCTGCTCGTCCTGCTGCGGCTATTGGATTTTCTCCGTTTGCTATCCTATTCTTCATATCTAAATAGGATAAACCAAATCCAAGAGATGTTCCTGCAATATGCATTCCAGCAGCCGGTATTTTACTTGTTACTCTACCAAATTTCATAGTTTATTTACCACTACTATCTTCTATTATTGTGTAGTGCTAGAGGTATATCTCCAGTTGCTCCAAGCATATCTGGTCGCGTTATTTCAAGTCTACCAGATGGTGACATCTCTGCGCTAAAGTTTTTATATTCTCCGCGTGTTGTTGAGTATGCTCCGCCAAGAACTCCGACCCCAATTGATCCAGCTACTAGCCTATTTTGTAGTGCTGCTGAAAATTGAAATGGAGCACTTCGTTTTGTTCCCATTAACTCAGGAGCAAAAATAGGAACTCGTCTACTTGCTGTAAAGGGACTAAACATAGCTGCTCGATATCCTACTTTAGTTGTTCCTATTGCTAGTCGAGCAACATCATCTGTAAGTTGAGCTGCGCCTTTAACAACCGTAGGAGCCGCTGCTCCAGCAGCACGAGCTGTTCCTGTTCCTGTTTTAAATCCAGTTTTTACTACTGAGCCTAGTGCTCGTAGCATTGATGATCCAATAGCCATCTAATATGTAGTCATTATCTTTCTATTAGTAGATTCGTCTACTTTGTCCAGCAACCATTCGAACTGCTTTCTGTTCATACTCTGCTAATTTATTTAATCCTCTACCAACATAACTAGAAGCTCTTCCTCCACCAATTGATCCACCTGCTCTTGAGTATCTCATTGCTCCAGCGTTATATATTGATCGTAATCCAGCTGCTCCACCTATTGCTCCTACGCCTGCTCCAAGCATACCACCTTTTATTGCTCCTGATCCAAAGCCTTCACCACGTGTTGATGAATATGCCCCACCTGCTAGAGCCCCTCCACCTGACCATAGTGCTCCTCGTGCTATACGTCCTCGTGATAGCCCACGTCCAAGATTTGATCGTGCTGCTCCTAGTCCGGCCCTACCTGCTGCTCCCATCCCAAGCCCAGCAGCTTTCATTACTCCTAGTAAATTAGCCATATGTTTTATCTATCTCCTTGCTTAGGTATTCCACCTTTAGCAGGAACCATTCCTTGTGGTAACGGTGTGGGAAAGCCCTTTACAAGTTTAGGTGATTTAATCGAACTCTTAGGTAGTGATGTTTTTGTTGTTTGTTTACTTGCCATTGTATCCTATGTGTTATCCTCCTCTTTGTATTCTGCGTCTTCTATACTATCGTCGTTTTTTTCTTGTAATTCTTTTAGTTCTTGTGCTTTGGCTCCAGCAGATGTAAGTGAAGAGAAGATTTGTGCTAAATCACTCTTACCTTTTCCAAGAGAAGTTTCTGCTCTTAATTTTTCTTTTCGTGTAGCAATTAGTGAGTCATATTTTTTAGATAAATCATTTCTTAGTTTTGTTGTCATTTCAAATCCAAGATTAGGTATTTTATCTCTTTTTACTACACCTGTTTTTTGTACAACTGCTCCGCTTTTATAATCATATATAGGTTTATTTTTCTGATAGAGGTCACAGCGCCTTATGAGTATGTGAAGCCTAACAAGGTCTACTATTGTTTGTATGTCTGTAAAGTCAGTAGGTAGTATACTAAGGTCTAATACATATCCAGCAAATAACTTAAATGCTTCTACTATTTCAACCGGACAGTTTTTACCAATGTAATTGTCTATAAACCCTTCTTCTATAATAGGACAATATGCGCTTGCTGGACAGGCTTCTCCAGCACACATCCAAGGTATATCTCTATAGAGCCCATGCTGGCTATTAACTCGACGCACATCTTCTGGTGTCCAACTATCATTAAGAGAATGTGCCATTATAGCATCAGATAGTGGATAAATAGAATTTATGTTTTCATCTGGAGTTTTAGAAAAATCTACCAATATAATAGGTTGTTTGTTTTTAGCCATATAATATGTTGTTGTCGTCTAATTATATAATTACTTTATGAATTAATTAAGTGTATGTTGTTGTATACATCAAGAAGATTTTACCAAATCTTCTCATCTAAAAGGATTAAATGTTTTCACATACATTACCCATTAGAAAAATGTGTATACACTTATATAGAGGAACAAAATTGACCCCTTATCCGCCAAAAGTCATAAAAATAAAAACTTATTTAGCTATTTGAGCGTGAATCTTGGCCCAGCATACTTTAGTTTCTATTATTAGCTTATCCATTCCATAAACCAAGTATATAGATATGGTTTTGTAAGCTGTAGTTGGTTTTTAGATTTGTTACTATAGAACAACCAAGAAAACACGTCTGCAAACGTTTCTGATGGTCCACCAACTCCTGGCTGTTGTTCGTAACTATCTAAACTATCATAGTCTAACGCATATGCAATAAGAAAAGATTCTTTATTAGATGGTCTTTCTTTAAGTACATCTACTGCATGCCCTACTTCATGTAGTGTCATTGATAGTGATCCATGTGCATCGTCGTCACCTAATACAATACCGTGCACTCCATAGCATCCAGGCACATCCCACCATGTATCATCTTTATCCCATCCTCTTGGGTGATAATTTGCAAGACACTCATATCCAGGAAACTCAGGAACAAACATTTTATCTCCTGTTTGTATGTGTATAAATGTATCTACCATTGTTTTAATCTTATATGGTAGGCAGTTATACTCTTTTATATACTTTCTTACACACTCTCCATCTCTATAGATATCCCAGTTTTTTGGTTTTTCTGTAATAGGAGATATAATTTTTTTCATCATAGTTTTCTACACTCTTTACAATAACTTCTTAGTCCATCGGATTTATCTGATGCTTTATGAAACTCTGATTTACACTTACGGTTTCCACATTTCTTACATACCTTACCATATATTAAATTATTACGTCTTAAGTTATTTGGATTGCCATCCTTATATGTTACTACTTCACCCTCTTCGTAAATATCTAATATATGTTTTTCTATACAAACATACTTATTATAGTATCCTTCTTTAAAAGTAGTAAGTATACCGTCATAAGGTGTTACTCTCCATGTGTGGTTTTTTACTTTTAGATAATCACCATAGTCTAGAGTTATAATTGTATTTTGATCTATTTTAAACTCTAAACAATCGGAATAGTGTTCTTGTTGTTTATTTTTTTTCATTTCATGTACATCTAGCCCTTACTGCTGTTGTTGGATGGTGCATAGTGTTGTTGTAATATTCTTTCTACGCATAGTCTTGTTTTTGGGTGTAGTATTATGCTGTGTTTATTTGATTCATACCAGTCATGTACATCTAGCCCTTTTCCTTGCGCGCGTCCTGCTCCTACCCAATCTGCTACCATTTCTTTATATATATTGGTAGGCATTTGCTTTGGAGAAATCTTACCTTGTGAGTCTATAAAACACCAATACTGCCAGTGATGTGCATTTGCGTTCTGATGAAATAAAAATGCCATATCAAATTCATCTTGTGTTTTACAATCAAAACTTATTGGTCTTGTATCTTTTTCATCTCTATATTGTAACTTTCCATTCTTTTTATTATATAATATTTCAACATAAGGAAACCATTCACGTGGTGTATATTTACTAAGGTCATGCTGTAGTCCTCTTATACACGATACTCCAAGCGCACGGCACTCAATGTATACATATACTTTGTGTCTTGTAAGATATACTAAATACTTAGCATGCATTTGTAATCTAGTAAACATTAAGAAGATTTTACCAAATCTTCTCATATTATGTAATGCTTTTTTCTTCATTTATTTATCTTAGTGCCTCAAGCACAGCTTTTAAATTTACTAATTCATCTAATAAATCATTTATTGCTTTATCTATTGTATTGCGTGTTTCACACCTAATTTCTCGTGTACTATCTCGTGTTTCTGTTTGAAGGATTATTGTAGCTGCTAAATCTGTTATTCGATCATAAACAGCATCTACTAGGTGTATGTGTGTAAATGGGCATTGCTCATTTGGACTCATACATACTTCACAGTTAAGGTTAAGCTGTATTGCTCTTTGAAAAGCTAATCTATTTTCCATAGACATAACACCAGCACCAAATAAATTTAAGAGACTGGACGTAGCATCTATAGATGCTTGGTGTGTGAAGCTTGTATTGTTAGATCTTTGTTGTTGTTCGCCGCTGTTGCTGTCTGGTATATCATCTGGGTTGAAGCCCTCAAAGTCGGCACTGTCATCATCGGTAGAGTTATTATTGTTATCTGTCATTAGTTTTTACTATTACAATAAGAAGATTTTACCAAATCTTCTCATCGCTCCTTCTATACTTTGTTGCTTTCTTCTTTTTGAGTTGCTAACCAAAATCCAAGTAAACACCCTATTGAACAAAAGGATGTTTTCTTATGCGCTCGTCTAACATGCAGTGCTCCGTCTTCTGGCAACGGGTCACTACAAAACGAGCATGGTGTTTTATAGACTTCACTAAGCCTATCTTGGTGTTGTAGTATTAGTTCTTTAAGTTGTGTAGATGTTAAGTTATCGTTAACTGCTTTGTCTATCCATACAAGGGGTTCATCTGTTCCTGCTGCGTATCTATAGTGACTCCATGATAAATTAGTCTTTCGTGATCCTCTATCTGGAAACTTAGTAGATACCCATTTATATTGCCTCAGTGTTCCAGGGCGTTCTCCTATATCAAGCGCTAATTGATCAAGAGGAGTTCGTTTATCAACGGCATTATTTGGTTCATTACCTAAATCCTTAGACACTTTATAAGCCAGATCCCCCATTGCCCATTGGCTGTTGTCTTGAAGCTCACGAAGAACTGTTCCTTTAGATACGTGTTCTTCATAGCTTTCTTTGCGAGCATTACTCGCGTCTATTTCTGCTGGTGGAATTGCGTAATCGCTAATATTTATTTGGTCCTGCATATATATACTTTCCTTCCCAAAACTTTTTTATATACTTCTATCATCATCGTCGTCGTCGTCTCATAAAATACAAAGTAGTTTATTCAAAGGAAATCTTTAAAGATTTCCTCTTATCATATATATATTATAGAACATTTTACGAAAAAATACAAGTGTATTATGCGGCTTTTACTAGTTTTTTTGTAATTTTTTTATAGAGTATCTGATCAACAAGAAGATTTGGTAAAATCAGGCTCTCTCCACAAGAGAGTATGAATATACTTTCTTCACAAGAGAGTAAAATCAGGCTCTCTCCACTATATCTTCTAAATCCTCTCGACCTTATAGCTAACTAATTTTTTTGTAATTTTTTTTTCATAGAGTCTCCTGGTATATAGTTTGAGAGATAGGGGGGTATGTATCTTTAGAGCCCCACCCCTCTCTCAGACAAATAAAACAAAGGAGTATATGATAATGAGTATTAAAAATGCAATCCAAGTAAATAGGCTAAGACGTGAGGCCAGAAAGATCTTAGATCTCAATGGTCTTTCACATGTCGAGCTAACAACTGGTAGTTACTTTGTGTTTCACGTTTCTACTAAGGACACGACTCCATCTATAGAGCTACCTGGTAATGTGTCAAGTGTGTTATCTTTCCTGAAGAGTAATGGAGTAACTAAGACGTTGAAGGAAATTCTATATCATGAGATAGGACATGCAATAGACTTTAACATACGAGGATATGATGCACTGCATAAGGATATGGTAGAGATGCATTGCCTCTATAGCGGTATTGTGGAAAGATGTGGAGATGATGTGGCTGCTGGTCAAAGAGAATTAGAGAATCTCCCATTAGAAGCAACAGCAAATAGGATAGCGGCTGGTCTTATTAAGGAAGGTGGTGTGTATAAGGTATAGCAATAGGGGATAACATAGTCTCTATACACATGGGGATTAAACTCACTATCTCTCGGTCTAGAAATAAGGAGTAACTTGAATGTTTAAGTATAATAAGCTGAATGTAGGGCTGTTCATAGGGTTGACGATTGCTGCTGTATGTGGTGGCATATCGAGATTACCTGTTAATGCTAATGAGTGGCTTATTCTAAGCGCTCTATGGGGAAGCACGTTCTTCCTCGTGTTTCGTAGATGGTCAACAAAGAAGTCTTGGTCTGTAGACATGGTAGTAAGATGTGTCTGCAACTACTGGAGGGCAAGCAACAACTAACTAGTATCTAACTCTTCTCGGTCTGTATGAATAAGGAGATATCAAATGTTTGGATGGATGGTAGTAATAGGTCTCGCTTCTGTTCTCACACTTACAGTGCTGAGAATGTTTCTTCCTCCTAGACCTAGATGGGGGCGAGTAGGGCTAGCAGTAGTTCTCTTCTGGGGACTGATAGTAGCTATCAATGTTGTAGCAGAACAAGCTGCTAGTCCTTTGCTGGATGCTGGGGATGACCTTGCTAGACGAACAGCTGCTACTAATCTAGTAATTGAAGAGAACAATTATCTCAGTTACTGATGTGTAGCATCTACTATGCGAAGCTCTATGTTTATAGAGTTAAACGTTTTTCTTCTTCTCGGTCTAGATTGGAGGATAAATGGATTATGAGTGCCTGCATTCGGTTTTCTGGTAACGCAGTTGGAGGCTATATCCCAGCATCTAATTTGGCAGCTATTGTATCTGCTGCTGTTCTTCAAGGAATTAATCCTGTAAAAGGGATTAAGAGTCTCTTTGGATCACAGGCAAGAGAAACACTTGCTTCTGCTCTTCTAGAGGCTGCTCCTAGTGAGAAAACCATACTAGATAGTTTGATTGGCAAACTCTAGTGCTACTATTGATTAACGAAGTTTCTGTATATGGGGATTAAACTTTTTACTTCTCGGTCTAGAAACTGGAGGACAATATGAAAGCGTTGGTTTTGATAATAATAATAGCAGTGTGTGTAATAATACTTATACACGAAGGCAAACCCGAACAGAAATGTTCTCAAAATAGAGCAAACTTTGCAGCAGAGACAACAGCAACTGCTGCTCCAATGAGATCAATAGTAGATGTGATGTATGAACAAAGACGAGTTGGCGAGTGCGCTCGAAGAGAGTTAAAGGAGAAAAGAATAGCTGAGAAAAAAGCTCTTAAGGAAAAACGTGGGTATTAACTACGAAGTTCTATACTTGTATAGAATTAAACTCTACTCTTCTCGTTTTCCTATCTCGAAAGGATAGAATGTAGATCATGCTAAGACAAACTAATGTATTTGTAACCGGAAACAGCACAAAGGAAACATGTGATGGTGGCTGTAAGTCTAAGATACTGGAGTGTGTGAACATGGAATTAGAAACCATATACCTCTCTCCTTGTCAGTTCAAAGGGAACAAGACTAAATGTTCTCATGGTTCTGAGGAATATATTGGTGTTCCTTTCTCTGAGATTACTAAGGCTCTTGCTGTTAAGAGATCTGAAATCACAACTGGGCTGTTTGATGTTCAGGCGGTCAAAGCAAATATGGAGAGCAATCCTGTGGTATCTGCTGTTGCTTTGGCTAAGGCAATTAAAGCCAAGGGTATCTATGATGCTGCTAAAGCATTTTGTAATACTACTGTAACATCTACTAAGAAAGCAATAGGCGTTTCTATCCCTGTTTGTAAGAGAATAAGGGCAGGAAGCAAGGATGCTACGCTTATAGGCAGCAAGGCCGCTGTTGGGGCTGCTATGGCCGGTTATGGGGCATCTAAGCCTATAGCTAACAAGGCTCTGGTTGCTGCTAAGGGGTTGCTGAAGCTGCGGCTCAAGGTTATTAAGGTCGATCAATCTAAATAGAGGTATTACTCTTGTATTGTTGTGACTTCATAGGTCTATCTTTATAGACTTAAACGACTCTTTTCTTTTCTCGGTCTGTATATGAAAGTGAGAATGTATTGTAATGTATAGTAGTTATGCTCGTAAAGATAGGCATCATCTCTGTCTTATGTGTGGGGCAGATCTCGACTTTGGTAGTCACTATTCAAATTGTGACTACAACAACAAAGAAAACCTGAGCCTGAAAAGGAAATTCTCTGCTTCTTACCTTCGTGGTCTAGAAGAAAGCATACTATCAAGAAACAGTAGAAAGGATAAAGTAAGTATTTAGGTAACTACTAATAGTAATTGGTCCTGAGTACGACGGTAAAGCCTGCTCAGAAGGAAATAACATGAAACAACAGAACTACACTGAGATTGAGATTTAGGAGGACAGTATTCTTATGGGTATCTGTGTTGTATGTGGTAAGAAAGTAGATATAGAGACTTCTGATGCTAGAAGTGCTTTTATTCTACTGACTGAGCGTGCTGATTATTATGGCATGGAGGCTCTTACTGAGAACCAACAGGTTCTTGTTGAGGGTAAGGTTTGTAGCATGAAATGCTATCATGAGTTAGCATAGACATGCGTGTGTGTTTTTTCGAAGTCACTATATTTAGTGATTAAACTCTTTACCTTTCGTTCTTAGAAAGGAAAACAAATGTATATCAAGACAGAAGAACTTTACTTGTCTCCACTTGTTAAGTGGCTGATTCGACTTGCTGAGGTAGTGACATATGCTACTTCTAGACGCGCATAAGAAGAAGATGGTCTCTTTTAACTATTCACGAAGTTCTATATCTTTATAGGATTAAACTCTTTTCTTTCTCGTTTTCCTATCTTGCGAAAGGATAGAACAAATCATGCATACAGTAAACGCTAATAACAGCAATTACGAGGAACTTGAATCTGGCAATTGGATGAATACTCTTTGTGAAGGCATTCATCAGGCAGTTCAAGGTGACATCCCTGTTAGTCGAACAGTTACTATTCCCAAAGTTACAAATGGTAAGAACTTCTTGCCCAAGGTAACAATAGACTACACATCAGATAGAAGCCTGCATGCTCAGGTATTCTATTCCAACGTGTTTAAGGGAACAACTGCTGATAAGATGGTTGTTATTTCAGCACAACAGAATGACATTCGAAAGTCTAATAATCCTGGAGCAACATTCAGGGATACAGTCTTTACTATAACCATCTTCAAGGATGGTAAGCCTGTTAAGGGCTATGACCGACGCCGAGGTATGAGAAAGTATTCCTCTGATAAGAGAACTTTCTTATTTGCTGATAAGAGATAGTAGTAGCTGTTGTCATCTTTCTACATAGGTCTACTTCAATTAGACTTAAACTCTATACTCTTCTCGGTCTACAACGAAAGGATACGTCGTTACTGATGTATTGCAAAGACTGTGGGATTCTAACCAAAGATGAGGCTAAATACTGTTCTATATGTAAGAAACGTATAGATGACAAGCTTATAGAAGACTTTGATAAGGAATTCGCCAAAAACATAAAGACAGTAAAGAAATGTTGTGGGTGTCTTGCTGTCATAGTAGGTGTAGTTCTTTTGGTTATTGTTGTTATCTGGCAGGTGGATGCTGATAGAACAATTGTTGTTCCTGAAAGAGATATAACAATACTTCGTGGCTGGTAGTAAAAGAAGGAGGCGATTTATCTATAGAGAACAGGTAACGAAGTTACCTTTTACACAAAGAACAAAGTTCTTTGGTTACGTTTGTATTCTAGTTTCTATTGGTACTGTTGTATATGGAGAAGATTTAAATAAATCTTCTTATGGGATGCTATTGTACTAGTGTGTAAGTACGTGTCTGTATTTGTACGCGAAGTGCGGATACTTAATTGATTGATTGATTGATAATTTGTAAGTCTGTAACTATTCCCGGTCTAGAATAATGGAGAACAACTATCATGATGACAATAGATGAAAGATATCTAACATCTAATACAATGAAGGCTATAGTGCATGATATGCATGAAGCAGCATCTAGTGATCTTGAATCTCATAGACATAGAATTAACAATCTTAGTTCTGAGGTTGTTGAGCTTAATCGTAGGCTTAGTAAAGCAAAGGAGATAATATCTGGGCTAGAGCAAGTTGCTGATAAGTTGAAGGCTATGATGTATGAGAATAATAGACATTCAGATCAGCAGAGACGACTAGAAGCATGTGAAAGTCAACTTGATGTGCTTATGACTACAGTTAATGATAATCTGTAGTTACTAGCATTCACTCAGTTGTAAGTGTGTCTGTAACTTTTTTAAGTCTGTAGTTTCTCGGTCTTTTTTACAAAGGAGAACAATGTAAACTATGGCACATCAAAAAGATTTAGTAAAACCTTCTCATCTTAGATTGGAATTGGTTGTAGAAGGTAAGAATGTAAAAGATATATGTGATGGATTGGCTGATGTTATTTCTTGTGTTGTTGGAGATAACAACATGTCTGGTGATGAAGAAGCATATTTCTTTGATTATGATCTACGTATATGTAGATCAACAA
>Ga0075116_10000007_pt1 | contig 116247 bp, 194 predicted proteins | sample AntAceMetag02UKC_FD_69786 | JGI IMG/M metagenome (GOLD analysis project Ga0075116, IMG submission 69786) | Saline lake microbial communities from Ace Lake, Antarctica- Antarctic Ace Lake Metagenome 02UKC | ecosystem: Environmental > Aquatic > Non-marine Saline and Alkaline > Saline | place...
GGGTATGTGATGTTCTCAACAGGATCAACAGAGTTGTTCCTACCACCAGCATTCATATCTACGTCAAGTCTTCCACCTGTGCTAACTGAGCGTTTAGTACTGAAATGTATATGGTACCCACCAGCTTCTTTCATGTGGAGATCCAAATCGTCAGAGTTGAACCAACTCAGTGAACATCTGAGATCACCTGTAACATCTCCTCCGGCCTTCTTAACTCTTTCTTTAATAGAGTCAGCTACTTCCCCTGCATAACTCCAGGAAAAAGCATTCGGCCATTTGAACATCAAAGGGGCATGTTCTTGCTCTGGTGCAACCAAGCTGACAAAGTTTGGGTTGTGACGGTTTTCTACCAGAAGCTCAAGACTTTCAGCTTTAGGTAATACTTCTTTAAGGAAAATATCAATAGAAACCTCTTCCATTTTATCAGAGCTTTTGATCTTTTCAGAAGTTCCGGCAGCTACTTCATCAAACACGTCATTCATCAGTTCTTTTGCAGAACGATCAGCAAACAACACATCGGTAGCCGAGATGTCTTCCAGTACAGCAAGGCGTCTTTCGATGGATGGTAAGAAGCCAAGGTCTTCGATTGTTTTTTTGGCTTTGGCTACCATAGTTTTGGTTACTAATGCCGTTGGACGTTTGTAGTTTTCAGGTGCAACTTTTGCTTCAAAAGAACCTACTGCATGATCCAATGCAACTTCATTGGACAAGTCAACAAGCAGAGTACCTATTGAAGTGCTTCGGATTCTGAGTGTTGCTTCTGAACCAGACTGAACTTTTGACCAGCAGAAAAACGTCTTGTTTTCAGCTTTATCAAACTCAGTTTTCAGCTTTTTGAAGGCTGTAACTATAGCCTTCTGCTCTTCACCACGGTAAAGGGAATTCTGGCCGATGAGTTCAAGAACGGTATCAATAGCATCAACTTTGATTTCTTCCAAAGAACGGAACATCACATCAAAGGTTGAACGGTATCTGCCGAGCTTGGTTCCAATGTCTGATTTCTGGCATTGTAAACTTGCAGGGAGTTTGAGATAAAAGTGTTCCCATTGAATCCTGTCGGTGGTGCCTTCTTTTTCCTCAAAGTTCTTGTCCACTCCAATAGCACTTTCACTGTGAAGGAAGACGTTTTCAATAGCACAGGACTTCACAAGAGCGGATAAAGCATCCGTAACAGGTTGATAACCCTCACCAACCTCTACATCCCACAGGCTTACCAACTCACCCTTATGGATGACAACCATACCACCAGCTTGTTTAATGAACTGACGGCAGCAAGAACAATCGTGTTCCGTTCGTTCTCGGAAAATTGGGTTAGTGCCTTCTTCAAAAGAATTCAGGTAAGTTTCCCAGAGCAGGTCTCTGTCGACATTTACTCGAAAAACACTACCTAACTTTTGCATTTTGCTAAAATGCACACTTATAGCTTTTTTAAAAATTGAAAAATTCATTTGTATTACTCCTTTGTGATGTCTGTTTATCTAAGTGGCTTTGACCACTAGCTCATTCAATATTACCCTAAAAAAGTTTGAATGCACCCCCAACGACCGATGGGCCGTACTCCTAATGTGAATTATAGAGACCCGTAAAGTTGCACCTAGGCACCATGTCACATCACGGTGATTCCTAGTCAGGCTTCAACGACTGGGAGAACATTCAGGCCGGTAATTAATCGGCCTCTTTCAAATTTAAAAGAATACCCTACTGGGTTTGCACCAGCATCTCCCTACTCCACGTAGGGCGGTCTTAATTAGACGAAGGGCTCTCGTAAAACAATCCAACTAATACCAAGTTCTTAAAAGGCTAAGACTGCCTCATGGTATTGTTTTCATGTCTCACTATTCAAATTCTATGTTGGACAACACGACCTTTGCACCCTACGGGTCATCCTAAGATGTAACCTACGGGTTATCTAGTCATGTCGTCTAACATAGAATCGAAAAATGGTGGAGCTGGCGGGAGTCGAACCCGCTACCTCTTGAATGCCATTCAAGCACTCTACCAGATGAGCTACAGCCCCAAAATATGTCGGTAGTAGTGACGATAAAACAGTCGTCCCATTTATAACCCCATGCGGGGTAACTACCTAAATTTTCAGACAATAATGATAAACCTTGTTAGTTCCTAGCTCCATCTATCCAATAAGCATCCGGCTAAACGACCTATCCGGCAGGTATTTGTATTATCATTATCACCATATCAAGTTTCTTAAGATGGGCGTCGAAAGGCTTTAAGGAAACCGCGTCAACGACGAGATTCAATAAAGGTTGACCCCTTCAACTAACCCGCTTTCTATTTTCTTTTCAAAGGTTCAAACCAAGTGTTTTCTTCATTTTCATCAGCCCATTCGTTGGCTATGTGTTCTGCTTGGTAGGGATTAGTTCTCCCGTCTCCAAAGTAGATAGCACCCCAATCAAGATCTCTACTACCCGCTTTACCACGGTTACGATCTTGACGATGAATGAAGTTGAAGTCCTCTTCTTCAATGTGAAGAAGTTGTCGTATTTTACGACGAATTGCCCGACTTGTAACTTGCTTGCCTTTTTTGGAATGATTTCCACCAGTGGCAAAGCTAAATGCAGGCTTACGGTATGACCGTGACATTGTGACCTCCTTTTTAAAGGTTTCACAACATGACGGACCTCCTTCCTTGGTTAAAGATACTGAGCTGTAGGCCAAAAATACCCACACCATCTAATAGATGCCTTCACTTAGGCAAAGGTACTCAGTAAGTCATTCAGTATATTATGCCGAGCTATGAGTCATGAACTCATCAACCAATCTTTAAGTAAAACACACTCCCAAAGCTTAACTGAGAAGCTGATCAGCACTTGATACAGCTCGTAGGCAGCTACCTACAATGAATTACCAAACCAGATTAACCGCCCCTTACAGGAACAGGGACTCTCGACATAATACACCGAACAGTTTAAATTATCAACCCTTAGCAGGGATTGAACCTGCATTCTCCACTATACGTGGCATCCTACCGTTAGAAGATAAGAGTTAGATGTGCAATCCCCTAAACAATCAAAGCCTTTCCTAGGATGCTCTTCTTTAATCTAGGTTCTTACAATTATCAAAAAACCGGTGGGTAACAGACAACCGTGAAAGGATTGTTACTTCCTATCTCGGCAAAGAGACAGATGAGTACCTTATGGTTGATGCCTTTAGTGAGGTTGGACTAGCTTTGCAGAGCATACCAACTGAACTAATGCAGAGGTCTGAAACCCTAATTACCTTATTCAATATCCTATCAGGAAATGCAGTTCCAGACAGTTAGATTTGAACCAACGTCCTCCTGCACTCTGGCAGGTGCTCTACCAGACTGAGCTACATCCAGATTTGCATGACCTGATACGATATTGAATTGCTATTTAGTTTTCAATGAACGTCTTTCTTACTACAACAACCCACGGGAATCCAAAACTAAGCCAAAGTTGTAAAATGGAGACCCCGACGGGGATTGAACCCGCGTTACCGGATTGAGAGTCCAGCTTCCTAGCCACTAGAAGACAGGTCCTTAATTTTTAGTTTCTTTTCTCCAAGTTACTGTTTTTAATTTGGGTTCTTGTGGTTTGTAGTTTTCCATACTATCACCAAATACCCTTACAAGACCTACATTATTAACTGCTGCTGTTGAGTTTGTTGGTGTAGGGTTTGTTTTTATAACTTCTGGACAATGTTCACAATGAGGACATAAAGTCCAATCATTTGTGATTTCTTTTGAAGGAAACCATTCTAAACATTGCTGGCATTGTTTACGTTGTTCCATAGTAAAATAATCTCCTAAGTAAAAAATGGAGCGGGTAACCGGACTCGAACCGGTATCTCCAACTTGGAAGGCTGGGGCCCAACCCTTAGACCATACCCGCTTACATATACTGATTATCATACCCTTAAAATTAAAAATGGTACGGGCGGAGGGGATCGAACCCTCGACAATTGGTTTATCAGACCAATCTTCTACCACTGAAATACACCCGTTTAAAATGGTGGGACTGGGGCGGCTCGAACGCCCTACTTACGAATTAAAAGTTCGTTGCTCTACCTGTTGAGCTACAGTCCCTAATGGTTTCTTAGGTGTTTCCGAATGGCATTATCAGAAACCCCAAGTTTTTTTGCTACTTGTGTCATAGGCATACTGTTTACTAACACCATCAAGTCTTTATAGGATGGCCATTCTATTTTAGTGGGCCTTACCCTTGACTTTTCTGCACAAATTTTACATTGTTGTGAAGTATGGAACTTTACTCTTCCACAAGAACAAATAGTTTTATCTGATTGAGGTTTTCGGTATTTATTACGTCCTTTATAAGTAGGGAGTTGGGAATCACAATGAGGGCATATAATTCTTAAATTTTCTATCCTGTTATCAGAGCTATCCCCATTTATATGGTCTAAGTGTAAGATTAAAGGCTGACCTTTCCAGATTGGCTCCTGCCCACATAAGGAACATACATTATTTAAGAGTTTCTTTGACAACAACCGATGTTTTAAATTATATGTTGATGTGTTTGGTGAATTAGAAACCAGTATCTCTGATAGTTTCCTTTTTTTATGATACCTACTAATATTATTTGATAAATGTGATACATCAACACCATCATTAAGTGCTCTAGTTAATAATGTCATCCTGTTTGAACCTACAGGGCGTAACCCACATCTAGTGAGGGCTTCAGACATTGTTTTAGATACTTGGATAATATCTCTAAATTCATCAATTGTTTTTTCATAAATAATACTAGGCATTTGAACCTCCATTCTTAGTGCTTTACACACTTAGAGGGTTCAATAATACAAAAATTGAAAAAACACCCAAGAGGGTGCTCGGTGTCCTGTGTTAGACGAGAAGGTAATAATTATACGATGGAGGGGAGGTTGGTAGATTCGAACTACCTCGACCCCGTAAGACATGCAAAACAAAGAGGTCTTTCCCTATAGAGTTATTGCTGGCCATACAATAACCCCTTCTCCCCATAAATGGTCCGATACCCCAGATTTGAACTGGGAACCTCTTGATCCCGAACCAAGCACCCTACCAGATTGGGCCAGTATCGGTTAATTTGCCATGTACTAAAAAGTGTGGCCACACCTTCCAGTATTTGGGTTTAGTTACCTTCTCAGAGGATCACCCTGATATACGTCTAAAACCCGTTGCCCATGGCCCAGCAGTATTCAAAATGGTCGGAGTAGACAGATTTGAACTGTCGGCTTCTTGACCCCCAGTCAAGCGGTCTACCAGACTGACCTATACCCCGGAAAATGTTAATACAATATTGTGTTACACACAGATTTGTGTAGTAAAACATACTCGGGCAGGAGTCGAACCTGCATTACCAAGTTAATCCCTGGCGTGTTTCCTAAACCAACACTCATGAGGTATTGGTGTTTTTTTTATCACTACCGAGTAAAAAATGGTCGAGGTACTCAGATTCGAACTGAGGACTTCCTGCTCCCAAAGCAGGCGGACTACCAGACTGTCCTATACCTCGTTATTTGTGTTTTCGTTTCTTTAATCTTGGAACAGACCCCATCGGAGTCCATTCATATTCCCCATCAATAGGGAATTTTTGTATTTGTTTAGGATAATCTCCTACACCTTTGATGAGTATTCGTTTCTGTTCACCTGTCAGGTTTAAACATTCCTCAGAATCCAAGATCCATCGGATACGTTCCCAAACTTGGTACTTGTTCTCACGTTCGACCTGAATGGAGAACTGTCCCATATTAGGGTCGTACTGAGAAACTTCTACTTCATAGCTTCCTGGCGGTGCATAGCTTCCTCCTGATGTAAAAATAAATGGCGGAACATATGGGATTTGAACCCATGATCTCTGCCTTGACAGGGCAGCGTCTTAAGCCAACTAGACTAATGCTCCATATATAATTAAGTTCCTTGTAGAGCTGGAACTTGTTCACATTCTTCTCTTAATAGGGAGTACATTTTGTAATCCCTATGCTCACCTCTATTGAAAGCACATTTCCTCATCGTTCCTTCGTGCCGATAGTGACATTTCTCAGCTACTTTCTGGCAACCGATGTTATCAACATCCATCATAACTTGTAAACGAGGAGTTTCAAAGTTCTGGAAAAGATAATTAGACATGATCTTTAGTGCCTCAGTCATGTATCCTTTACTTCTGTGTTCGGCCTTAAAGATATGGAATCCGATCTCATACCCATTTACATAAGCACCATTTGAGAAGTACCCAATACTTCCGATAATGTTCTCTTGGGTGTTGCAGATAAGTAACCAACCCTCATCATTGTCCCACAAGCCTGTGTCCTTGAACTCTTTTTCGAGCTGAGACAGACTTCGAAGATATGAAGGCCAGAACTTACCTCTTTCAGTGAGATCGTTATCTAACTGAAGGTATTCTTCAAGGCCTTCTTTTCTGAAAGTTCTTAAAATAACTTTTTCACCTGTAATCATTTTCTCACCTCTATATAATGAACTTATTATATGATACCCAAAATGACGGGTTTCTCGGGAAGGGATTTGAACCCTCTTTACACTGACCTTTGGCCAGCATCTTTACCAGTATGTTGCATCTCCGATAATTCCCTAACAGACTGTCATGACAGTCCATTAACAATGGCGACCGTATAGGGGTTTGAACCCTAGTTGCCGAATTGAAAGTCCGGTGTCCTGACCAATTGGACGATACGGTCATTAAATGTTTTTGTCAGAAAAACTATACTTTTTTCTGACAAAATAAATGGCTCCTGGAACAGGATTCGAACCTGTATTGAGACGGTTAACAGCCGTCGGCCTTACCAATCGGCCATCCAGGAATAAAATTTCAATTTGTCAACATCCAATAAACTTGGACATTCAAAAATTGGGGTGGATGACGAGAATTGAACTCGCCTAAACTTGGGCCACAACCAAGCGGTCAACCACTGACCCACATCCACCATAATAAGAAGGACCATGTAAGGAATCGAACCTTACACCAATTAACCGGCCTAGAGGGCCTATTTCTACGAGTACCAGTTAAACAGACTCACCACAGAGGGGTCCATAATTTAACAAAAACAGTGGGGGGAATTTAACCACCCCCACTGGAAGTGTTATGCCATTTTCTCTATTATTTAATTGTCAATGAACATGGGCAACGATTACCCATTAAAACATAAAAAAAGCCGGACACCCTTTTGAGGTGTCCGGCTTGTAGCTTAAATTGCTGTTAGGCTGCTACGTCACACCGGACACCTCAATATCATTATGACCATTTTCTTCTGGACGATTTGATGGTGCTGGGGCTGATCCCACGACTACACAAATCTGTCCAACGGCCATAATCTTGGCTGCTTGTTTGACTGATTGTTTGTTGTCGTGTCTGCGTATCATCTTCTTCTCCATAGTTGCTCTAATAGGAAATTTGATTTTCCTGAGCATTAAGTATCCAAAATACAAGCTCTTTAAAAGAATGTCAAGAACTTTTTTAAGTTATTTTCAATTTAATTACCAAGACTTTTTTTATCGTCTTGTAGTACAACAACCCACAAGAAATCAAAACTAAGCCAAAAAAGTTTTATTGCCTGTTTACTGGCCTCCTGCCAAGTCTTGTAGGTTTTTGAAACGGCTGATGTATTCTTCTATAGGGACGATTGCTGTTTCAGCTACGTCCAAGGTCTTGGCATAATCCACAGCTTTCTGAAGTTTCTCAAGACACTCTTGGATTTGGTCGATATCGAAACGGACATCGGAAATATCCTTGGGGATACTTGTTATTGGGTTATCTGTTTCATCCAAGTCAATCAGGATATTCATTAACCAAGGCATCTCTGTAGCTAAAGCCCCTACACATTTATTTCCAGCAGCCTTGAACATCCCCATATCCACCAACCCTTTCAAGAGTTTTGGAGTGTTGAATGTGTCTCGGGCAGCCCTGATTGTCATCACATTATATCCATCACGCCCATAAGGGATTGCATAACCACTCAAGAAATCTTTTGGACTCATTGGCAATTGGTAGAAAACACTCGTGGCTTTGGGAGTTTTTAAACTTTCTTTACCGTTTAATGCTTTCTCTTTATCCCCAACTGCCTTATTAAGGTCGTATGGAGCCTTCGTTGCCATCATATCCAATAGGATTAGGGAACGGATCGGATAATTGTGATTGGTCATATAGTCCTTAGCCAATTCCCAATCTTTCTCAGTTGTTGGGTGATTCCCTGAAAACTGTTTATAAGCTTCAACATTACTTTGCCATCCAAGGAATGGGACAAAGGGAGAATCTACAACGTAATCTCCAGGAACTTTATTACCATCATTCAGGGAAGATTCAGAATCATTTTTTCCAGAGGGCAAAGTCATAAAACCTGAAGGCTTATTACCTTTGAAATCTACGTACAGGAAATAATCCAAACCGTCCACATTCCCTATCATGAGAGACATGCCAGTGGCATCTCTTAATTCAGGGTTGGAGGTATCGGATGTGAACAGGCATGTGCCTCTTACGAAATAATTTCGTTTTTGTCCTTCAATCTTAATAAGTCTCATAAGTATAGTCCTTTCTCGACTATGTAATCAAACACATTTTTTGGAATCATCTTCTCTACATAAGGCATATTAGTTTCGTGAGCTGCAATCAGCTCACGAATCCTGGTGGAACTGATATTAGGCATCTCCCATACCCAAATTGAATCAGAAGACCTTTCTCGTGGAACGACATGTAATCCTATCAGGTTCTCAAGGATGTTCCAATCTTTCCATCGGTGTTGCTCTAACACATTATCTGAACCTATAATGAAAGTGAAATCATTATCAGGATAGTCCCGTTGCAGGTTCGTTACTAAGTGAATGGAGTATTTGGTCTGGTACATCTTCTCATAATGACGAACAATCACATTTGGCCATTGAGAGAAAGCTAACCGGCACATTTCCATCCGAGTCTCGAAAGGCAACAAGCTGTCATTCTTATCAAAAGCATGTTCCCAACATGGGAGCACCCAAACTTCATCAAATTTCCCAGAAGCTAATGCATCCGTAACCATGAAAAGATGGGCTTTGTGTGGTGGGTTAAAACCACCACCGAGAATAGCAACTCTCATTACTTCACCTCAAAATCAATCCCCTGCTCAAGCAGGGCTTCGTAGTTGGTTTTATCAAAACGATACTTGAGGGCTGGTCTGCCCCCACTCCGCTTCTGTCCGTCAGGAGTTAACACACCCAACTTCATTACTTTAGCTCGGAAATTCCGTTTATCAAGTTTCTGGCCGAGAATGGCCTCATAGACCTCCTGAAGCTCTGTAAGAGTAAAAGCCTCTGGTAGGACGTTAATACCTATCGGTTGCCACCTGACCTTAGATCTGAGCCTCTGAAGGCCCCTCTTAATGATCTTATTGTGGTCGAAAGCCAAGCTGGGTAATCCTGAGATAGGAAACCACTTAGCTTTGGCTGCATCGTCTCCAGCTTCGACGGTTACGTCAGCAGCACGGACGAGTGCCAGATAAGATGTGGAGATTACTCTGCCACGAGGATCTCGTCCAGGGTCTCCAAAGGTATAGAGCTGTTCCATCCAAGCCAGCTTCACGCTGGTTTCTTCTTCCAGTTCCCGAAGGACAGCTTGATCGATGGTTTCGTCTTCTTCAAGATAACCCCCGGGCAATGCCCACTGGCCTTTGAAAGGGTCGTCTTTTCGTTCAATCAGGAGAACATGGAGTTCATTCCTGTCTATGAACATCTTATCAGGCCCAATGCCGAACACCACTGCATCTACAGTATTGTCGGCCATTGGGTAATCGTATGTATATGATTGTTTTTTATTTCTCGACTTCAACGGTTGGCCATCCTTTCAGAATTTTTCTAATCCCTAAAAAAGCCACTTTGTAAGCAGCATAATGTCCTTCAAGGTATTTTAAGCTATGATCGGAATCAATACATGCTTCGTTTTTTTCTTCAAGGAGCTTGGCCAAGGCCTGTAACTCCGTATGTGCCGTTTCTATTTTTGTTGACATCCCTACAACCCTCCTATTTAACAGGTACTTTAATGATGTTTCCGTCAGCGTCACGTTTGATAGCAACGTACACCAAATTAGCAGCCGTCACATATTTCTCATCGTCTTCACGTCCTGGTCGTGAAGCTGTAACTTCTACCCGAACAGTGATGGAGGTTTTACCAATTTTGACCAGTGATGTCCAAAAACTGATTGCATCACCGATCTTCAAAGGCTTCTTAAACTCAATACCGTCCATTGCAATGGTAGCCACATCGTGGTTTGTGTGACGTTGAGCTTCCATAGCTCCTGCCAGATCAATCTCAGCCAGAACAGCCCCGCCAAAGACTTCTCCACGGTGGTTAGTATCTCTTGGGAGCAGCATTCTACGAACTGCTAAATAACGGTCGATCTTGGAGTTAATGACAATTTTAGCAGTCTCCAATTCTTCATCGGTAAACATCACCAATGAAATTTCTTCAATGTGGTCCCATTTCCGGGAAGTGGCTGCTTTGTAAGCTATGTTGACACCCAGTTCCAGAGGACAACCATACACACCACAAGAGATGGCAGGGAAAGCAATCGTTTTGCATTGGGTTGCATCGGCCAATTTAAGACTATTCAAGTAGGCTTCATACAAAAGTTTTTCTTTATCGGTACCATCCGGCAGAGTGATAGCATTATCAATTTCGATGTCTGCAAACAAAGGACCCACGGTATGAATGACGTAACGTGCAGGAAGATTGTACCCTGCTGTCAGAAAAGCCTCACCTGTATAACAACGGACACCAGGTTCTTTTTCAGGAAGTTGCTCACAAGCAAACTTGAGAGCCGAGCCAGCACCACGATGGATTGCACCATCTACACCACCACCCCCTAATAGGGAAGGACGGCCAGCATTAACGATGGCATCAACGATCATTTTGGTAATATCATCTTGAATAACAAGTATTTTGGTCATGATTTTTTTCCTTCAGTTTTTAGTGTATACGTTTGCAATGATGAGGCCATACTTCTCTGCCATGATGAGGCCATACTTCATCCGTTTTCAATTCATGATCTGTAACCTCTAGTTTAGGGGCTAAGAGGACACGCCCCCAGAACTCCTTTACATTAATAGGTTCAGGAGGGTCTACGTGCGTGAAAGGATGAATTACATCAATGATAATCAAATCTTTTTTCATGATTTTTCCTTTTTTCCTATGTGTTCGTGAAGGCCTCCGGCAATATCACCTTTGACATCACAGTCTGTGTTGGCAGGATACCAGTTTTCCCCTCTTTCCTCATGGAATTCCTTGTCGGATTCATGAGGGTTAGGAGCTACAATAAATCCAGGCAGTGAAGTCCCACCATCAAGACAGGTAAGAATACTGAAGGCCAGACCTTCCATCCGTTCTCGAGTGGTTTTGTCAGGAAGATCATGCCAGTATTCGGTCATCATACGAACGTGGTCAAGGAACATTTCCCTGACCTCGTCCGTGGTGTATTCTCGTGAATCAGACATGTTAATTTCCTTGGTAAAATTGTATAAGGCTGATATAATGTGTAATGGTAACGGCAAGTGCTAAAACCATAGTAATAACAACATTGAATTTTTCTATAGATTTCTTTTTGGATAATTCAAATGTCCCAGAAAAAACAAAAACCAGAACCCCAAAAAACATCATAAACCAGTGGAAATACTCATGATTTATATAATCCGGCATTAGTTAGCTCCTTTCTGACCAAGCTGCATCAGAACCATGCTGTTAGGGATTTTGTAGCTTTTACCGGTTACACAATCCACAACTGAGATTGGGTACTTAGGACGACGAGTGTTGATTCCAGTGATTTTAGCCATGTTGCCGTTGTTGAGGCGGATTTCTTTGTTGTAGTCATCTTCGGTCATGTTATACAAAGGAGCAAGACGTTTGAAATCAGCAGGGATACCATCTTCGGTAACAATACAGAATTTCAGTTTAGGGCTGTAACTGGCAGCGGGGTCATACTTGCCACCGTTGATGCTCATAGTCAAGCCGTGTTTCTCTACAACCTCAGCTAAAGCAGCTTTGATCTCAGAGTCCAGTGTTGTCATAAATGCTTTTGTTACCTTGGTAATTTTCTGTGCCATTGTTCATCTCCTTGGGTTAAGTTTTCAGTGTCGTTTTATCTTCTACACTTCAACAACCCACGAGAATCCAAAACTAAGCCATTATTTTTTCTTTTTAGCAGATTGTGCTGCTTCGATGAATCGGCCAAGGAATTTACTGTAGTATGTTTCAGCAGTTTCAACGGCAGCTTTCTGTGTTTTAGCTGTGAAATCCTCAGCCCAAACAGCATCCTCTGGGTCAATGATATCATTTTCATCTTTAATCATGAAGAACACTTGATATTTTTTCTTGTCGTAGTCAACAGTAAGTTCATCTCCTGGAGCATGAACTAATGCAGCTCCAAAAAAACCATCATCCGAGTACCACAAGCCTTTTGATTTCTTCTTAAATTTCATTCATCTTCTCCTAACTTCAAAAGTTTTCGAACCAACTCTTTCATATCCGTTGGCCATAACCATTCTGGTCGAGGGTACTGAGTATCTGGTGAACCGTACTGAGGTTCACAGTTCAATACGGTATCCTGCCATTTCTTAGGGATTGCTTCGATTCCATAGTAAGCTCCAAGGAGAGCCCCGACAATAGCACCGTTTGTATCGGTATCCCCACCACGTTGAATAGTGTCTACCAGACCTTCCTCAAAATTCTCAGCATGAAGCAACTGCCAGAAAGCATTCTGGAGAGCAATCAAGACCCAGCCCATCTGGTGAAAATACTCATCAGGAGGATTCTGTTTAGCATTTGTAAGAGCTTCAATAACAGAAGGAGAAATTCCCCGTTTCTTGGCCAGTCGTAGAATAAACTCATATATTTCCAAGGGGCTTTCGTCCCTTACCAAGCAGGTATAAAGTGCAAACACGAAAACACTGTTTGCATCGACACACACCTGATTGACATGAGTGATTCTACAATCGTGTGCAGCCCAACCCATAAATTTATTAGGGAAAGCCAGACCCAGAATGCCTAACGGGGCAGCCCGCATCATGGCTCCATTAGCTTGGCTGCCTTTGTCAAATCTGTTGGACAGAGATTTGTTGATGGTCCCACCAATACCGAAAGGCATCGTGTTTCTCCACTCTATGTAAGCCCTCTTAACTTCGTTCGTTTTATACCTGCCGTTTTTCAGGACCGATCGAATCATAGCCAGAGCCATCTCAGAATCATCCGTAATCTGTCCAGGAGCTAATTTCCATACTCCAGGGTCACCAAACTCACGAACACCTTTAGGATACCTCCATTGGATGTCAGCAGGGTTCTCAAATTCCACGATAGCTCCGAGAGCGTCTCCAACACACATTCCAATGAGACAGCCATCAGTTTTGTTAAGTTGTTTTTTTGTCGGTTTCATCTGGTCTTTCTCCTAAATGTTTTCTTATATCTTTTGCATAAGTTTCTGCAAGCTCTCCAATTGTCAAAGCACCATGCATCAGATGCATGTCCATAAGTAGAGGACCTATTGACGGGACACCGATATTATCAACTATCATCTCATAGTGCATAGTGATTTGAATATCCTTGTCAGGAAACATCTCCTTTAAAACACTCTGGACTTTTTCAGAAACACTCTGGGGTTTTTTCTCATCACTCATTTCATTACCTTTAGCCACCGACTTGGGAATTCTAATTCTCTCCAATAGGTTATTGTTGCCGTGTGTAACTCATCTAGGTCATAGGAATGGTCGCAGGAAATAGACCACGAATGGCTTCCCCATTCGGCCACAGCCTGGTATCTCTCCCCGTCCTTTTCGTAACATATCAGGACGGGAGTTCCCGTCTTGGGCATTTTCTTGGAAACCTCGATCCATTTTTTCATTTCATCCTCTTTCAATAATGTGCTGTCCAAGTTTTTTAAGGGTTTCCGATGCCTTCATAAAATCTTCTTTAGACATCTTATGCCCAGTTACTATGTCGTGTACCCCATCAAATTTCTTTAGGTTAACAGTTGGGCAACTTACTATCTCAAACTTAGGGACTTTAACTCTCTTCATTTCATCCTCACTTTGTACATTTTATTACCCTTGGACACAACGACAGCACCGGCATGTTTGCCGAGCTTCATATCACCACCGACCACAGGGTCATCAATAATTTTAATTGAGGATGCATTCTTCCGGCTACTGAAAGCCTCCATCTTCTCATCCTCAGTAATGGACACACAAACCCCAGAGTCCAACGTCACGAAGTTCAAGCCTGTAGGCTGAATATCTTTGACTTCTCGGACATCATAAGATTGGTCAGTCAAATCAAATCTGAAAACCAACCTGTTATACTTACCCTTAATTTGGCCGACGACCATCAAGACACCACCTTCAAATTTGGCATCCACGATTCGATAACCGTCCAGTTCCTTGATAGGGATCTGATATGACTTTCCAGACTCTGGGAGCAGGGACACATAAACCGAACCCAACAGGTTCTGTATGGCCACACCCGGGTATAGCCTGGTTGCATGTTCCAACACTTGAGCTGCTTCCTTGGTGGAAGGGATAATGGTGTTCCCTACCTCAGTAAAGATAACTTCATGTATTCGATCAGCAGTACGGATATACATTCGACCATTTGTGTATGACACTTCTTTAGTGGTCAGACCAAAAGGTAGGTTCTTTTTCAAGATCATATCCGTCATTGTAATAGGTTGAGTCGAACCATTTATCTGGACAGGACGGCTGCCACGGGGAGTGAATGTTGTTCCCGTAGCTTGGGTTGGTTGTCCAGACTTAATTTTATCTACGTACATGGCTTTGGTTGTGGCCACGACCAACTTATGACCGTCACTCCAGAAATCCTTGATATCCCCATCGTACTCACCAATTTCAGTGATATCCAAATATTGAGTACCTGACAAGGTAACAATCTTGGGTACGAAAATCATAGCTGCCCCGATGTCCATAGGCGGAGCACATCTCCTACCATTCTCGAATATTGCTTCATACCATTCACGGTATCCCTTGGGGATAACATCAAAGGGATAGGCAGCTTTGGGAACTCCCACGTCCTGATTGAAAACACTAATGCCTTGTTGCATCCGTTCATCAAAGGACATTTTCTTTTTCTTATACCGGCCTTTATAAGGATGAATCCCTGTAAACATTTGAAAAGTGACAATGCCGAAGCTGTACCAATCAGAATCAGTTGTGAATTTGTTTTTCTTAACCTTCCAGTCCTTGACTGAAGGCATAATTGCCGTGGCAGGATAAGATTTGGTTTGATAGGAATCCACATCAATGAACATCACATCATCGAATTTCTTGGGGATGAGGAAATTCATCTCGTTCAGGTCTACAATCAAGATACCTGACTTGTGGACGTTCTCCACGCCTTCATGCATTTTCTTGACGAGCTCTTGGATAGTATTAAAGGAAATACCATTTCTATCCCTGAAAGCACGGGGGAAAATCTGGCATAAGGACCAAGCATCTTTAACAAACTTGTAAGTGTAACCAATAGGTTTGCCACGGTCGTCTGTCAATACTCTCTCAGGCTTAATAACCCTGGGATCAGATATCTGGGAAAGTTCCTGAATCTTGCCGAGGGGGATGACTTTCTTGGGGTCGAAGTAAACTTTGAAGGCTACCCCACCCTTCTGATAAATCCGACCTTCACCACCCTCACCAACGTAATCACGTTGAGTCAGGCTAATGGCAGCAGATTGTCCTTTGGTATAAACTTTCATTTTTTTATCCAAGCCCAACCAACGACAGGATTCCACCCTTCACCTTTACCACTTGTTGACCGTCCAAGCCCCTTGAAGTTGTACCAATAGTCAGCAGATCCTGAACGATAGGTATTTACTACCTCTTTGTCATTTTCCAACTCCACCATGATAATCCATTGTCCGTCTTCCGAAGGGGTCGGGAGAGGGTCGGTTCTGTTAATTTTAATCTTCCACATTATTTTTTCCTCTGTTAAATTGTTTTTTTCCAGCACATCGGCAGATTGTCCTTTGATATGTACTTTCATTTTATCACCGATTTGTATTCGTTAAAAAGTTCAAGAAATCGAGTTTTAGCTTTATTTTCTGTTAGTCCATCACCAGGGTCATCAAAAACACCTATGGCAATGTTGGTACCATATGTACCAGCTACTATCATTGGCCCATCAAAACACACAACTGCCAGATTATTTTGGTGTTTAGATGCTTGGTGGATAATGCTATGTATTTTTTCCCACAAGGCATCTAAAGAATTTCGTTCCAAATACACTCTAGGGAGCAATACCAATTCCTCATCCTTTAATTCATCTTTAATACGACTATCCCCAGCATAGACTGTAACAGCCTGACCTTTTGCTTTACTAAAAGCAGCTAGTGGAAACACGAGGGCTTGAATGTTATACAGGATGTTCATTTTGCTTCTTCTTCCAATAATAAATCTTCACCAAAGAGCTGGATAAATTCGGATCGGGTCATAGCCCTAAAACCATCCCCATCTTTAATTACTGCTGGGGTTTTCTCATCATCCACTTTGAAGCCTGCTTCGATGGCATCCTGCCTTGACATAACCACACGAGCTGATGTTAGTGGGTGTTTGTTTAAAAGCTCAAAGGCTTCATCTAAGGTTTTATTGTCGAGCTTATCCATCAAATGCTTTCATAGAGTTGGAGGTAAAGTTTCACTTCACCTGTAATGCCCAGTTTGGTAGCTTCAGCAGTAATTTCATCAGCATGAGCCTGAAGTTCTGAGATTGTAAATCCTGTTTCTCCCCCACCACCTTCGGTACTGCTATAACCTAAGAGATGCCCGAACACTAAAGTGTCAGGATCTCCCTCACCGATAGTTTTGGGGTCTGCATCATGGACACAGAATCCGTTCATACCTGATTGTTTCAGGTCTTCCCAAAGGCCATCAGAATCTTGAGCATCAAGAGTTTTCCCAAACCATGTCAATAATTTTGGTGTTGGAATTTCTTCCCATTCTTCCCGTACAGCTTTTCCACAGATAGGACAAAACTTAGGGACGGGAGCCTCATAGACATGACCATCCTCACACACGAAACGAGATTCAGTTGAAAATGTGAAAAACTGATCTTGTGTAACCTTGATCCCCATAATATGTCGAGCATATGCATCGTATCCCATTGTTTACCTCATTCCTGAGTTGTCCGGAACCTGATCTCCGTTATTTATTGTTACAGTACGTCTGGAGAACATCCCTTTCAGGGCATCCAATAATTTGTTTTTCATATCCTGAGTTCCATACAGATGGATTTCAGCAACCAAACTACCCTGCCGGATTACAGCAACTGTCACTCCATAACCTCCACAGATACCACCTCCCTCTGAAGGGACAAAATCGTGGAGTGCTTCATTGTAAGAGAATGAATCAAATACACCTACCAATTCCATAATCCGCATAATTGGAACCCCAACTATTAAGTTCCCTACCAGAGTGGGGATTGGAGTTCCTGAGTCTTCGTTTTTCCTGTGTGGTTTGGATGGGAAAGATATTGTGATGTCACTTTTTTCTAAAAGTCCTTGGTTATCCATAAGTTACTTCTCCTTCGTTTTCCCGTTCAAGTTCCAGAGCTGCCTCAGCATCTTTGAATTCTTCCAACATGTCGGCATCCAGGATTTCTTTAATAGTTCGTCTCTTGGCATCAGGAAGGAAATCGGCTAGGAATTGTCGGTGGGTGGTCATTGACCCTGCAGAGGCTGTCATCTCCCACCCTGCCCCAGTTAAAGCCATCAGCTCTATACTTAACTCAGTGCCTTCTATTATAGACATGACTCCTGAGTACACATAAGGGGATTTTTGTCTCCAAATAATCATTTTGATCCTCCTGAATATCGTTCTGCACCAGTTTCTGAATGCCATTCTGGCCAACGTCCGTCAGCTAAACTACCACCGATACACCGATACATCGATACCAACCGGTATAGTCGTGGCCATCTATTTCATATTCGTATTTACCATCATATGAGTGCCAGTAAGTCATTTGGTTTCCTCTTTGATTTCTCGAATCCATGCCCATTGTAGAACGGCACTTGCTTGAGGTCTACTTGCTCCTGATTCTATATCAGTCCAAATTACACCATCATAATCATGGAAAGCTGCTTCAAGGAAACCAATCATCCCATTTTTGTTTCTCCACTGGACAATTATAATTGACCCATAGACAGGTTTCTCAGGGAGAGTTTACTCCTTTTTTCCATTTAACTACCCACCCTTCATTAAAATGGTGAGCCTTTGGTTTTTCAAATTCTTTAGTCATCGTCTTCCTCCTCCTTAAAATAAATTAAGTATATTAATTTCAACTTCTTGTTTGGAGATACGTTTTACAGCACCATCAAAGATTTCAGGATCTAATTCAATCCCTATAAAACCTCTGTTCAGTTCTATACAAGCAACCCCTGTTGTTCCTGATCCCATAGTGAAATCTAATACTAACTCATTTTCATTTGTGTAAGTTTTAACTAAATAAGTCATTAGTGCAACAGGCTTTTGGGTGGGGTGAAGTTTACTACCTTTTGGGGTGTTTGGAACACTTTTAAATTTTAACACCGTTTTGGGATTTACCTTTGTTTCATTATAAAATTTTGCTTTTTGGTTTCCCATTTTTATGTGATTAGACTTGTTACTATTTCCCTGAAGTTTATATTTTGCTCTATCAAGGCTACTACTGTTTCTCTCGGCTAATTGCTTATTAAAAGTTGGCTTTCCTTTGTTTATAAAAATGCTTATTGTTTCATGATATTTCATAGGCATATATGAACTTTGTGCCATTCCTGTTGGCATTGATTTTTGCCATATCCAATCATATTTATAATTCTTAATATTGCTCATTCTCAAAGCACTTGAAAATGGTTCACTACCAAATAAAACAATAGCCCCATTTGGTTTTATTAATTTGTTTAACCGTTCCCACAGTTCATCAAAAGGGATAATAAAATCCCATTTACATGCCGTGGTACCATAAGGGGGGTCCGTTATGATAGCATCTACTACAACCCCCTTTTTAATTAAAAAGTCCATCTCTTTCAGACAATCCCCATTTATAAGATTAATCATTTTCCCTCTTCCTCAATGATCTCCTCAATGTAAATAGCTCCGACCCCCAAATCGTCGTAATGTTGCCATTGCTTTTTCGGGAGAGTTTTCTTCTCAAAGGCATTAAGCCTACGTTTTACAAAAGAACCCTTCAGGTTCTTAAAACCCACTATATGAGGAAGAACTTCAGCCAGAGGAACAGGGACTGGGGAAAGGTCACTGATATCTTGAAAAGATTCAACTCCATCACTCATCAAAACTACCAAATCTGTGTCTCTGGGATCTACAAGGAACGTGAAGTCTGGAAAACTTTCCAGTTCATCAGGAGTCCATTCCCAGATGGCTTTTTCTTCACCATCCACAATAACAGTTACTTTCCGGCCACCGAAACCAGCCTTTTTCAGAGCTTCCATTCGGTCAGGGCTGCTAAAGTACGAAGGATAAGCTGGAGCACCCCCCTGGTCGATAATGTAAGTTTCAAGAGAACCATTCCGACGCCGGACTGACACCACACCATCTCCAAAGACCTGAACCTTGATGTAACCGGTAGGTGTGGAGTAAGCTGCCATCAATGTGGCATCCAAACACCCCTCCGATAATTCTCTCGGATGTTCTGCAAACCACATCAATCTTTGAACATCAATATTTTTGATCGGCCCTCCTTGAATACACCTTTGTGCTGAAAGAACCAAAGACCGAGACCCAAAATCGGTATCCTTAGAAGAAGAACATCCATCTGATACAAACACAGCTACAGAGGGTGTTATCTCTTTAAAATCAAAACACCTTGAATAATCCTCACAGACGTGGTGGGAGGAACCAATGGTGAAATAATCATCCGTGTGAAAATGGAACTTCCGGCCATCCTCAATAGGTTTGCCCAACGGGGGGAAAAACCTCAAATATCGTGAAATGTCAGGCTGCATAGTAAAACTCCTTTGAATCAGAAAGTGATGGACTGTGAAGGACCGCCGGTGCCCAGAGCTTGGGACTGGCTGGAAATCGACTTCGAGATGAAGTTGGCCAGCTTTGCCAGTTCGTTGGCTGTGGCATTGGCAATGGCCACATACTGCTGGAATCCACCGTTGTCACGGTAATCTTCCAGGTAGTGATTCAGGCCATTTGCAGCATCGGTGTTGACACCAATAAGAACCGGCATGATGGACTCAACTGCTTCATCGGTCTTGGCTTCACGGATGGCATCAGCCACCATCTTCATCGAAACACTGGAGCAGTTGTCATCACCATCGGTAATAACGAACACAGCCGAATTGACAGCATAATCCTGTTCGGTCAAGTCCCGACCAAAATCGGTCATTGCTTTGACCGCATTGTAAGTGGCATCAAACAGTGAAGTTCCACCACCGGGACGGATAGTGCCGTCATACAGGTTGTCATTGCAGTTGGAGAGGAGTTGGAACCCGTGGATTTCATCAACACGAGTGTTGAAATAAACCACACGTAACATCAGGTTATCCACACGTTTGTCCTTCTGACAGGCACGAGCGACGGTTTTGACAGCTTCTTCGATGTCCTTTCCGAACCCTGTTACGGAACCTGACACATCAACCACGAGGGTGACGAGGGTGTATTCGGAAGCTCCTGTCAGGGATTCAATCTTCTGGGCAGAAAATCCGTAGTTGGAACCGGCAATGGTTTTCATTTCCATGTCATCAGTAAATTTCATAGCACAATATCCTTTCTTTGCTGGCAGTTTAGGCCAGGAAGTCCACCGTAGTGGAAAGTTTCATACCTTTAGCAACCATGTCTTTAACGAATGCATCACCGAGGAAATCAAAACCAGGCACGTTTGATGAGGCATCTGTCAACAGAGTGATTTTCTGGATGTACTTCGGGTCACTAAAACTGTCAGCAATATCACGTCCAGAGTTAGCCAAGCAATGGCTGAGGGCTTCACCCGAAAGGGCAATGATGTCAGCTTCTTCCAGAGTCTGGATCAGGCCAGTGTTGATCTGAGTTGTAGGATCATCAGGATCTGGCACTTGAGCTTTAACAGCACCAAAATGCTCGGTGAAGATGTTGGAACCTTTAGTAACATAGTTAGTTACTGCAATCTGAGCTTCCCATTCGTGGATAGCATCCAGCAGTTCAGGAACGATACAAGCACCCCAACTACCGATCAAGCAATGAACTGGCCAGATGCAATGTGGGTAACGGCCTGTGGCATCCAGATCTTCCAAGTATTTAGTAACTTTTGGAAGGAAACTGAACTTGACTGTGGTGTATTCCTCAGTCGTCGGGATTTTTTGACCAGTGGCATCCATATCACACTTGACGATTTTACCATTGTCAAGGCCAAGAATAGTGAAGGGGTCAGGAGCAGCACCATCACTGACACGTTTCCACATCGTGGGGTGGCTGATGTCCAGATAATGGTGACTATCCAGAGTAACGTGGATATCGTCCAGTTTACCTTTGGTACGTTGAATCATGGTTGCCAGACGTTTCATATCTTCGTCTGCACCTGGTACGGCCAAGGTTCCTTTTTTGGGGTGACAGAAATCGTTCTGCGGGTCAATGATAAGCAATTGAATGTTCATGAGTTATCCTTTCGGGATAAAATTGAAATTGAAGGATTAAGTTTTCCTTCTAAAATATCGTCAGCTAATGTAGAATTTAGAGATTCATCACGGATTCTTTGTGTACGTGCCTCCCTTTTCTTTTTTTCTTCCATTTGTTCGGTATAGGTATCATGAAACTGTTTATGATTATCCAGTTTCTCATCGGTTTCGTGAACGAGTGTCAAGAAAACATGATCCCCGTAATCCTCATTATGGATTTCCAAATCAATATCAACAAGACCCACTGAGGGAAACTTGCTGGGTGCAAAATCATAAATATCCACGATACTATCCACACCTTCAGGGATTATAACCGTGTATCGGTATTTTTTTGAGTGGCCAACCTGGACTTCCCGTTTGTGATATTCTTCGTTGTAATCACACATCATTTATTATCTCCTGTTCGGCGTACCCGTAGCCATATGGCCAACCATTTATGTTTGTAAGAGAAATCATATTGTTTCTTTCGTACATGGGATGAGTAATCAGCAATAAACCCGTCTTTAAGCAATCGACCAAGAACCATCGATGCAATATTAATACTGATTCTGGCTGCCTTAGCAACTTCACGAGATGTTGCAATCCCGTTGATAGAGGCCAGGCTAGCCAGAACTTTACGTTTTTGGGGGGGCAACTCATCCATTGTAGCAGTGAATATAGGAGTCATTTCATCAAGAACTATTTTTTGGTTTTCTGTTAACATTATATCTCCAAACCATTAGACAAAATACCTGCCTTAACCAACTCGGCACGAGTACCGAGACTTGGGATAGCTGGGTTTTCTTTGTGCCGAGTTATCTTCTCAGCTCTACGAGCAGCCCATAGGTAATCTGCAACTTTGGGTGGTTCCATATCTTTAGGGAAAATACCTTTATCTTTAGAAATCAATATCATATGGTCTATTAAACCAGACAGGTTAGGGACATCATCCCGAAACAAAACATCACCTATAGTTAGTTTAGGGAAAGGGGGTTCCATACCTGGAGGGTATAGACCACTTGCCCAAGCATTAGCATACTTAAATTCCGTATCCAGCAGACGAGACATTCTTTCGATGGTCCCATATTCAATAATCTTGCCTGTTTCAGGATCAACTTTACCATAGGTAAAAGATACTCCTGTCCAGCTTTTCAGTTCGTCCTCATCGTTATGGTCATCACCATCACCCCAAAGGTCGGGGGAAGGTTTGACGGAGATCAATTCTTTGAAACACTCACCAAGAACTGAATCAGGGTGACGTTGTGAAATGCCCCAAGCCATCTGGAATACTTCTGTTTTGGTCAGCATTTCCATAGGGTTAGTGTCAACTTCTCCATCCCCACCTTTTTGGTAGAAGCGGAGGAATCGGTCTTCACATTCGTTGCCTGTACCATGACGAAGGCCACCACCATTCAGGCGGTTAAAGAAACGTCCGATAGGTGCTCGAAGTGTAGACTTAAAAGAACCTACGATAGTAGGGTCGAGTGCTATACGTTCATCAGCAGCCTTACCTAATTTCATTTTCATATCAAAAACCAGATCATTAAACAGTTCGGTTATATCGAAATCCACGAATTGAGCTTCAAGAGCATCCACTGCTAATTTTCTAGCCCGTTCGGTTTGTTCAGGGTTTGTATTGATTTTGGAATGAACTAATATAACATTTTCCACACCCAGAGCCTCTATCAACAGGTAAGCCATCACAGCGGAGTCGATGCCACCAGACAAGTCCAGTTCAGCTTTCTTTATACCACATTCTCTATGGTATGCTTGAATAGCAAAGATTCGGTTTTGTATTAAAAGTTCAATATTTGGTACACTCATTTTGGTTCTCCTTCTATATCAACAACCCACAACTTCGGGAAACTAAGCCAGTTTTTCAGACATCTCGTTAATTCTCATCACACACAAGGCTTGGTATGCTCTTGTAGTGGGGCTGAATGCCACATCTTTGTCCAGAGAAGGTCGATCCATCCCAGCCTCTAACAGACTGAATCCAATAGGAGGTTCTTCTCCTGCTTGGCCAATAATGCCAGTGATCTCAGTAAACTCTGTAAAGCCAGAGGTATTCTGACGGAAAATAACAGGGACACCTGGAAGTGATGCTTTAGCCGGTGCTGAATCACAAGTCTTCATTACAGGAACATTGCTGGTCATGCTGAGTTTATAGACTGCCGAAACTCTATCACGGGTCAGATCGGTGAATTCGGGTTTAACGAAGAACCCACCAGCACCATACAAACGGCGTTCTTTGATGATACCAAACTTATTACAGAGAGCCTCAAAGTGCAAAACTTTCTTATCGTTGATACTGTCCTCGAAAATGTAATCTCCATTATCCAAGTCTGCCTGTCCCACACACATTGCAAGCTGGACATCCTGATCTCCAGAATCAAACCTGATAAAGAAATCCCTGTTAGGAGTTTCTCTCATCACTTTGAAAGCAGCGGGGAGACCTAATTCTATAGGGCTAAAAGTATCTGGCAAACAAGAAGGTTTACCTGATCTCATATCTCTCATAGCACGACAGGCAGTTAAATCATCTCCCCATCTCAGGATATGTTCATGGCCTGTTGTTCCAACGGCTTTCATACCTAATTTCTCAGCCAGATAAACATTAGAGGTGCTGTTGATACCGAGATCCTTGAGGACTTGTAGAGCTATCTCGTGCATTTCCATACAGGAGCAAGCTCTCATACCGACTTCAAATAAACGGCTGGGGTCTTTATCGTCCAGAGCATCAATTAAGGACTGTGCTCTATCTGAAACATCCTGTTCATATCGTTCCTGTTCAACGGTGATGATTCGGGTACTGTCGTCTTTTCCGATAGCTTTAAGAGTAGCATGGACGATGTTTGCTTCATCCTCACAGGTACACCTGAACTCTTTTTTGTCGTTCAATAAAACTTCCGTAGCTACCTGAATGGGGAAATGAAGCATCAAGGCCAAAGGTTCCATAACCGAAACAGGAAACGATGGGCATGTGAGTGCAAAGAAAGGTTCTTTCTCACGGACCCATGAACCCTTGGGGGCTGCATTGATAGTGACAGAATCTTTATCTTTCAACATCTCAATAGACTCTACCATTCCAGGTGTCAAACTATAACCCATTGAATCCAAAAAAGAGGCCTCGTGTTGCCGAGGTTGCCCTGTTGGAAGCAATCCTCTAATGACAGTTTCAACGTCAAACGGGACGTAATACATTCCTTTACGTCTGAATGACATATAGAAGGTCTCCTCCCGCATTGGGAAACCAGCTTGTGCCATTGCAAATTTATACCCATCGGTCTTCAAAACTGAAGGACCAGAATATACATATCCAAGGATATGTTCAATCAGTTCTTGTTCGTATGTGAGTTCCATTTTCATATTTTCAAACCTTCCTTACTTTATAAGTTAGTGTGTCTTTCACACTAAGTCAAGCTGTTTCTCAAAAGAACTTCATATTTCTTACCCCAACAACCCACAAGAAATGAAAACTAAGCCGAATTTGATTTTTTAGCTTAGTTTCGGGTAGTAGTGGGTTGTTGTAGTAGAACAAAGAAAGGAAAAGATTATGGATCTTAGTTGCACGACCCCGAAATATAATAAAATATATGCTCCTTGGCTGGCTAATCCAGGTAAGCTGTTGGATCTGGCCGAATACAAAGTCGGTGATACCCTATTGGATTTGGCCGGTGGGACAGGAGCTATATCTGAAGAAGCTTTACGGCGTATCCATCAAGAACGAGCCATTCTCAGATTTGATGAAGGTTTGTCTCTTTTGGATATGAACCCTCGTACAAAACATAACAGCATCAAAGTATCAAAAGGATATGTTGAGAACGTAGACAATATTTACATCAAAGATTCCTTTAATATCGTTGTCTGCCGTCAGGCCGTTGGTTATATTTATATGGATCAAGCCATTCCAGGCATCTGGAAGGTTCTAAAGTCCGGTGGGCGTTTCGTTTTCAACTCCTTCGGTAAACCCTCACGAACTAGATTCCGATATCACAAAACAAAAAACGGGGTAAGATTTGCTGAGTTCAGCCTACGAATAGAAGACCATGTTTTCCATATCCAAGCTCGACTCAATCAAAGACCTGGGATAGATTTCTCATGGTTTAAATACTGGTCTGCTAAAGAACTTCACGATCTTTTAATGCCGTGGTTCAAAGTAGATATTTTTCAGAAACATAATTCATTTAACTGGGTTTGTACTAAAAGAGATTTAGGGCTGCCCGCAAGGAGAAAAACATGAATAGTAGTATTGTAATAGGTGTTTTAATAACACTTGGGGTTCTTTTTGTTTGTTTTGAAGGTTTTATGGATAACAATCCTAAAAATCAGGAGAGCTCCGGGAGAATGGTTCCAACTGGCAAAGATGTGCCGTTTGTTAACAAACGGAATTGTATCGGATTACAAGAAACAGAAAATTCAAAAGAATCTGGATATCCTTGAAAAAGAAAAGGGTCAGATTATCTGGAATAAAAACCACACCAAATACGAAGCTGAGGTAACTCTGGATGCTTTGAAAGAACAATACGAGGCATGGGCTTCGGGTAAATAGCCTAAGAGAGGTACAAGTATGTTGTCCCGTATAAATATGGTTGGAATGTCCCAAGTAGTTTTAGGCATAGCATATGATAATGAACAGGCTAATGAGGCATCTGATAAAGCAAGGGATGCCCTGAGCCTTCTTGAAAATCCTATGAACAAAGGGAAAGTCATAGAGATGACATGCTTCAACCTGAAGGACGAGAACATACATCGGAAGGCTTTCCAGATGAGACTGTCTACAGAACAGATGGAACGAGTTTTCTTTATCCGATATTTTTGAAACTGAGGAGACCTTAAATGATAATTAGAATTGAGAAGTCAGGTAATAACTATCGAGCCTATATGAAGGACCTACCAGGAAGTCCTCCTGTTGGGACAGCTCAGACCCCAGAAAAAGCAGTGGCTGATATGTTTTTCAGGGTACTCCATCCTAATAACCAGAACCCTTGGACACAATACATAGACTTCAAAACTTTAGAAATTGAAATGGTTACAGACCCTGGTGAAGATCAACAAACCTTCTGCCACATTTGCGGAGCAGAATGGCACGATAAAAACCCAGCCTGTCCGAACGTAGGTTGTTCTGATAATCAAGATTTGGAGCAGAGCTTTGATGCAAAAACTAACTGATTCAGACCTTGTTTTTCAGGAGCACAAAGAAGAGGTTGTAGAATATCTGGTACACCGAGGATTCACCGTCAGGGAGGGAGCTGATGCTCTTACCCTTGTGGTCAGTAAAAACGAGCTGGAAATCCTAACATTTTGGTGGGACACTGAGAAAGAAGCCTGGAGTCCTTGGTTTATGGGTCCTCCTATCAGAACCCTGAAAGATCTCGATGTAGTTATAAACTCAGCCAATGCTAATGAGGAGACTCTCAGATTAGTTGATAAAACTTGGGAGGTGTATCTCAACCATGAAAACGATGAAAATTGGATGAGTTATCTCGGTTCTCAATGTCCTTTTTACCAGAAGGCTAATACTTGGGGTAGTATACTGGATGAAATGTCGGAGGATCTTGAGGCAATAAAAAAACTGGCACTTAAAGCAGCCGATATGTTGTGGAATCGAGGAAAAGGACATTTAGGTTATATATCCCTGAACGACCCCTCCATGTCAATAAAACCAAAGACTCAAGGATTCACGGTAGATGACCTATTCCAAATGAACCAGAAGATATATGACCTACTAGGAAAGATTGGATACCCTGAGAAGGAAAAGAAAAATGATTGACTTAACTAAAGGACAAACCTTGTTTCTCGACCAAATGACTCGAAAACTCTTGGTAGGTTGGTGTGACAAATCTCTCCAAGGTGTTCGTTTTATGGAAGTGACTGAGATCGAAACTAAGAAAGAACATAAAGTTTATTTAGAATACGCTCAAAAGAAAGGTTTTGTCTCTGCTGATGGAACCCGTATTCTTGCCAAAGGGTGGCAAGCTGCCACCAGTTTTCTTAAACGATAGGAGAAGTACTATGAACAAGATGCTTAAGAAAGACCTGTTAGCCGATCTGGCCACGACAACTAACATGAGCCAAACTCAAGTTGATGCCGTCCTGACCAGCTTGGCCAAACTTGTTGCCACGCAAACTCTCGAAAACGACACTGCCGTTGTTATCATGGGTTTGGGGACATTCACACCGAACTTCAAGAAAGCACGTACTGGCCGTAATCCTGCTACAGGAGCACCTCTGCAAATTGCAGCCAAGACCGTTATCAAGTTCAAGCCCGTTGCAAGTCTGGTCAAAGCCGGTTAACACGCCTTTCCAGTTCTAAACCCACAGGCAGTCTAATCTGCCTGTGGGTATTTTTGGAGAAAATGGTTATGATAGCCTTTATTACAGAAATACTTACGACAAAAATATACCCTTATGCCTTACCTTATCTATTGATCATTATGGCTATGGTTGTAGCCAAGATCATAATGTACAGATCCAAAAAACCCCAAACGGGTGTTGAATGCATTACAAAAGAACGGCAGTTTCAAAAGAACATTGGGTTTAATGATAAACATGATGATACTCAGATTCAAAGAGAACTTGTCCAGCTTGGGGTGGCATATGCATCCCACGGAGTCCCTATGAAATCCTATGAGCCAGAGTTATGGGACGGGGTTGGGTTTTTCCCAAATGGTTGGGATTATTCCCTATGGAATCCCTCTGAAGTAGACCCTAAAGACATGACTATCGATGGCCGTATCCGACATCTGACTATTGCAGGTGCTTTAATGGCAGCTGAAATTGATAGACTCGAACGCCAAAAGAAAAAACAAATCTAACACCAAACCTTCAGAAACGAAATAGGTTCATTATATGATTGACTTAGTAGTGATGGATCTTTCTGATGATAAAGTGTTAGACATAATGGCAACCTACAGTAAAACCATTCTACATAAGATGTTCCGTAATGGAATGCAGTTGATGTCCGAACTTACCAGTGAACAATGCATTCAGGATAACTGTCCCGGACTCTGCTGTTCCCCAGAACAATGTGAAATTGTAAAAAATGATTTAGATGGCCAAGGGGTAAAGTATGAAACAGGCACCGACCCACGGATGCCCTTCTTGACCGAAACTGGTTGTATCTTAGAACCTTGGCAAAGGCCAATATGCACTTTACATATTTGTGATAAGCTTCTTGTGGTTGATACAGAGTTCTACGACAGATATTTTCATCTTCGGTCAAACTTGGATCTTTTAATGTATTTGCTAGATGAGGATGATGAATGTCTGAAAAAACAAATATGCAGTTGGCCAAAGCCCTCCGAATCATCGGAAACCTCCTCAAAGGGAATTCAGGATCTGATAAAAAAGCTGAAGAATTTCTAAAAAGTGTTGAATCTCACGAAATCTTATTGAATCCGCTGGAGACGACTACAACAGTAAAACCACACTGGTTCCAAAGCAATTCTATTTGGGGGAACACCGATGGCAAATAAAGGATACTACACAATTATCCAATATATCCCTGACCAAGGACGACTCGAATCTGTCAATATAGGTGTTGTCTTGGTTATTCCTGATCTGGAGTATGTTGGGGTTTCTTCAGGCTACCCAAATAGCTATCATAGAGCTCATGCATTTTTCCCTGATGTAGATTTAAGCTGGTTATCAACAGCTATGGACAGTTTGACTAATAGAATACGTATAACATCCCCCACAAAGCTCGAATTTGGCTCTCTAATCAACACTAGAGCCAATGAACTCAGAATGACACCCCTTCGGGCTATGAAGGTCATAGAGAAGCCCTCAGAAGCTCTGAAGAAACTCAAAGCAGAACTCGTTGATGTCTAACCAATAAAAATATCTCTCCTTAAAATTTAGGGTAAATAACATCACGGCTTAGTTTTCGTTTCCCGTGGGTTGTTGAAGTGTAAAGAGTTCAGTAACTCAAAAATAAGGTTTTGATATGAAAGACCCTTTTAAAATTAACCCTTTCGGAAATTTAACCGATCAGGAACAGAAAGCTTATAACAATATACGCCTATACCAAGAGAATGGTTGGTTTATAGCAAGCTGGATTCCCGGAGGTGTTAGTGGCCGATTGATTGATAACGGTAAAAATGAGACACAAACTATGAAAGATGCTATTAAAAAAGCCATTGATTTAGGATTAATATAGGAGATGGACATGAGAAGTATAAAAATACGTGACCCTTTGGTATTGGAATGTATTGAATACATGAAAAGAATGCACGAAGGACAGGTCAGAAGGGTTAACAAAACACCCTTCTATATTCATCCTCTCAGGGTCCTTGAGCTTCTGGAAGAAGCACCGTTCTTTTTCTCAGCCCGTGACAAATGTGCTGCCCTACTTCATGACGTGAAAGAAGACAGCCCCCTATTCTCGTGGGACGAGATTGTGGACAAATTCAGTCCGTGGGTGGCCGGTGTAGTTGCCCTGCTTTCCAAAGCAAAACTAGGTGAAACACAACCCGCTGTCTATTTCCATATGCTCCGGCATACCCATCCTAACATTATTGCAATCAAGATATGTGACCGTATCAGTAATACTGAGGATTTCAATATTATCACGGATGCTGTTTGGTTGGAGAAATACCTCTCTGAAACAATAGAACTCGTACATCCCCTGATTCAACTACTGGTTGCCCGTGGAAGTATGATGTCTCCACAAGGTTACTTCAAATTGGGAGTCTGGCTTGAGAAAAAACTTCAACATAACCTACACGGTATGCAAGTCCGACTCAGAGAACTCCAAGTTGTTGAAATGGAAAAAGAAATACAAAAAGCAGACCCTTCGGACAAGAAATAGGACTCATTATTGACCCTATAAGCTGCTTTTAGGAAAGGTTACGATAAACCTTTAGACTATAAATCTCTATTCAGGAGATATATTTATCTTAAACTCAACCCTTCACATTTCAATGCCGCATCCCCCAACATTGGGGGATGCCCATAGTTTTATGCTTGAGCCTCTTTTAACTACCGCCACTCAGGACCTCTCCAGAACCCCCACCGATCTCAACTGAGATTCACAATGTATTGTTGGATACAAATGATGCCCTTATGGGTACAGGCCACTATTCTTATCGGGATCACCGGATTTTTATTCGGCTCGATTCGTTGGTTTTTTAACCTAATTACACCCCCAAAGAAAAAATCCGCAAGGGGTAAGAAATAAGAGTTAAATCTTATTTTGGCAGATTATCTGCCAATTGGGGAAAGCAAAGAGTTTTCAAAGACTTAGGTCTTCTCAGCTCTTAGTGTCCTGCCCACTCCTGGGCAGTGTGACTTTTAGGCATAAAAAAACGGCCAAAACCCCCAGTTAGGGATTTTGACCGTGTGTGTGTTAAGGAGTTTGGTTTACAGTACTTTACGAATGCTCCCGCCCGATATCTTCAAAGCCCCGGGTGCTATTTTCTTAATAGAAGCTAAGATGGAAACCACTACAGCATCATAAGGTTTTCGAGCAGTCTTACAAAAAGCAAAAGCATTGGTGGTTTCTTTTTGCATGTAGAAAGACTCATGAGAAAGATCATCTGGACCATCTGGACCGATATATTTCTTATTACCGTTCAGAGAGATAAGTTTATTATTCAGGATAGGTTTGCCTGTACCGAAAGGTCCGAAAATCTGAATGCCATCAAGAGCAATTTCTTCATCGTAATAATCCCCAGAAGGTGCTTTCAATTTTGTTGTTCTAGCAGCTTTGGCAATGATCTGTTTTGACACCTGTATGATCTTAGACCATTCCTGATCGGTAAAAGGACGGAGGATATCCCAATAATGGGTGTAACCTGCCTGCTTGGTCGTTGAGGTTTCTTTCAAAATCGGGACTAAATGTTCCCGGATACCGTCAGGATTGTCGTTGGCTAATTTTACTAATTTGTTTCGTAAGTTACTCATAGTGTTACCCTTCCAAGGCTTTATCAAAAAATTTGGCAATATTTAAAGAAGTTGCTGCCTGTGTAGACAGTTTAACTTTTTCATCTACATATTTTCCAAATGCTGTTAGGTTCACAGTGTTATTATCATAATTGGGGAAAACACCCAATGTGATTTTCACAATATCAACCTTCGTATGGATATACAACCGAGGTATCCTGACTTCAATACTTAATATTTTCACAGGAGTATGCATCTTGGTTATGATTGTTTTAGCCATGTCGTTCATCATTTTCTCATAAGAACCGAGAATTGTCTCACCACCAGCATAAATGCGTTTAATGGCACTCGATCCACCATCAGATGACACCCTCACTGACTTAGGAGCTATCTTCTTAATTGCTGCCAAAATAGAAACTATGACAGCATCATAAGGACGCTGTTCAGTTTTGCAGAATTCATTCTGCTCTGTCGGGTACTTGGATACAAGAAAACCCTCATACTGGTCATCAGTAGAACGATCACCGTTTATTAAAATCTCCTTATTCGTCAAGATCGGTGACCCTGTACCCATCCCATTACGAATGATAATCCCGTCTTTTTTAGCTTTTCCGATTATCTGTTTTGTAACCCGAATAATCTTAGACCACTCTTGATCAGTGAAAGGCTCTGTCCAATGATGTTCTGGAGTTGTTTGATACTCCAAGTAGTGAGTGTAACCGGCCTGCTTGGCCATTGAAGCCTCTTTAGGCTCTCCTACAGGACCGTCACCGTTGGCATCTCCGTTGGCATCTCCCTTGCCTTTACCCTTGGATTTTGTTTTGTTGCCTGGATCGGCACATTCAGCACTCTTTAACAAAGGAACCAAATGCTCCCGAATACCATCAGGGTTATCGTTGGCTAATTTTACTAATTTTTCTCTTAAATTACTCATAGTGTTTCCTTCTTTTTGTCGAGGTCTTTTTAGAAAAATCTTTAAATGCTTTATCAAACCACGGGCAATCTTCTGACCTGTAGCATCTGTTAAATTATTAAACGATAAAACATACTTATCTGATTTCTCAACCCCATACCGTTTATCAGCTATATTAGCATGTATCTCAATGTCATTAAGACTCAAATCCTGATGAAAAGAATTCAAATGGTATGCAATGCTAAATAGAAAATGACCGTGAGTAGCATCATAACCCTTAGCTACCATCTGAAACATAATCTTATTCTCAAGATAATTGTTTGCAAAATCAAAATGAGTCACTTTACCATAGGAACGTAAAGCTTTCTGAACCTGTACCCAGACATGCTTCACAACCTGCTTTGTAACAAAATTCATTTTAAAAGCGGACCTATCCATAACTTATAAACCCCATACCTTTTTAGTTAACTGTCTGACTTGTAATCGAACCGCCTCAGATATATCAGCAAGACCCCAATTCTTATCTATCAAATAAGACATCGGATAATTCTCAACATCTTCAACATTCCGGCCATGATGATAATCACGAATCCTAATGGTAATTTTGACACCCCTCCCATCAAACAACCATGTGGCACTGATAATAGAAGGAATCTTACCGGTATCCAGCTCTAAACTCCAAATCCAACCATTAGCTAACTTGATAGTCTTCAAGTCATCAAAGCCAATGTCTTCAAATACCTTGAACAACATTCGATTATTAATTACAGAATACAAATCCTTCTCAGCCTTAACAAAACCACGGCTAAGGAGCTCTGATAAATGATCTGACATACCATTAGAGGAAGAACTCAGGATAGTCTTGTAATCTTGTATAGATAAACTCATTTTATTACTCCTTCAAAGCCTCTACAGTAGCACGTATAACATGATTAACTATGGTCTCGGCCATAGCAGCCGGAGGGATATTATAATCAATCTTGAAGTCAGGAAGCTTCTCTTTGGAAATACCCTTAACTTCTCCCCGGAACTGGACGAACCCAGTTGCAGTAAAATAATGTAAAATAACATCAACAGACTCAGAACCCAATTTCAACGTGAAACCTAACCGGCTATTAAGCAGAGCCGTCAATTTCACAAGAGATACTTTACGGTCACGCCTGAGTTCCATTCCTATAAACGGCCATAGTGTCTTGTCAACAAACTCAGGATACATATCCACAAAAGGTGCATCCCGAACTGCCAGTTTTTGATATTCACTTATAGGTAACATCTCAGGTTACTCCTTACAAAATATAAGACTTCCTACCAAAGGGTATCCTATAAGGGAAAAATTGCCAATAGAATAATACACCAACCCTCATATTTATAGTTAGGGAAAAAACTCGTATTACAGGTATTCAAAGAAACACTCCGCCGCCGGGAAAAATTAGTTCAAAATAAAAATCGAATATACGATATCACAAATCCCGTTTCAAAAAAGCTCTCATATAAAGGGCCCTTCTCTAAGGGAACCTTAGTCTATTGATTCTCTCCTGCAACTCATTCCATTCTTCTTCCTCAGTAGGGTCGTCAGGATTCCAAGGGTTCTCCATCCTACAGTATGCCTTCTCATATTCTTCTGGGGAACGGTCTGGTATCTTAAACATATCTACACCTCCTGTATAGTATACGATCATAGAACGGATTCGTGACAAACAAAGGGGATTCCAATACCCCATTTCAATGTTGGTCCTCCGTTTTCAATGCACATCCAATACGCGTTTTTGAGGGGGTCGGTACTTTCTTCGAAATTTACTAATCGGTTATACAGATGTGACCGGGTGGGGTCTCCAGAGAGGGGTGTTGTTATCACAGTTATAACTCAGAGGGATAGGTTGTTTTCAGGTTGTTTTCAGGTTGGTCACTTACAACTTGGGTTGAAGGACCGACCAACCTACGGATTTTTTCCCTAGCTATCAATGAGTGCTCCATCACCACCCTGCTTGGTGTTCTTCACAAATGCAGTGACAGGAGCAAAACTCTCCTGCCCGTTCTTTCTTTACACAGTCTGTTATAGGATAGAACAAATGTTTACAGTGGGGACATGTCACACTGGTGTCCTCTGTAGCTTCGGTTACAGTGAACCACTGATTACACTCAGGACACTTGACCATGATGTTCCCAGTTTCTGATATTGCTGTCGGTACTAAGACTGTCTCTTGATCCATATTAATCAACCCTCTCTGTTTCGACCTGGATACCGTGCTGTCTCATTTCTTCCTCCAAGGCTATGATGTTGTGGTACGGACACTGCTCCCCTGGACTCCATCCCATACAGGATCTGTTGGCTGCCTTGCATGGTGGGGTAGTCCCCCTGACTCCAAGGGTCTGCTACCCAATCGTTCGGTACATGTCCGCAATATTTACAGTTGTCTGCCAGTAGGCATTGATGCTTCGACATGGTTAGTGCGTCTCCAATTCTGATGGTGGATAGTAACCACATAGTCTGGCCACCTCTCGTATCGTGACCATAGCTTTACCTATTGAGGTACGGCTGATGTCTAACATCTCAGCCATGTCTCCGTGTGTGTACCCTTGACCAAGCAGAGGGACAACTCGTAAGGCCAGACGATTCTCCCTGGTAGGTCTGCTCAATAGCATCAGGGACAGGTCGTCCGTCATAGTAGATTGTTTACGTGGGTCCTTGGTATGTTTCTCAGCTAATCCTTCCGCTGCATCAGCCTCTTTCCATACTCCGTCCTTCATCATCTTCATACCTACCATCTCAGCCTTGGCTCGACGAGACTCCTTACGATGATAGTTCGATAGAATACACCGGCACACCTGATGAACGTAATGACCAAAGGATGCCTTCCTCACATCGAAGGGACACGTACCCTTGTTACGGATCAAGATCCCTTTATATACTTCCTGCAACACTTCCTGCGGATCATACCCGGACCCAAAGATCCAATTCTTGAAACCTGCAAACAAAAGTTTAGCAACCTCGTGGCCTCTTTCGTCTAAATTTATCCCAAGTATCGGCCCGTTAGGAAACTTCTGCATATCTATCAGTGCTTGTTCGGCACAAGTAAGTTTTAAGTTTCCCTTAGCTTGTAAACTTTTAGGGTTGATAGTTAGGTTCTGAGTTGATTTAGTTTTACCGGGGACGATTATCCCGGCATCTGTAACGATGCCACCGGGTTCAAAGAGGTCGAGTACGGGAACGATTGGTTGGATGTCACGTTGAGGCGGTGACCAGATTCCTTGTTTGAAGTACCGGTCGAAAGTCCAGTTACGAGCTTGGGGGTGACCGGTGAGATTAATGATTAGTTGACGAGCTGAGGAACAGATTACTTTTTCGTGAGGCTTGTGGATTTCGTACTGGCCGTCGTCTCTCATGTAAACTGGAAAACTGCCATCTTGATACCGACTGTATAATAATCTCTCCATGCATCACCTCATTTTCAATAGGACTGGATAACTACATCTTCTACCCGAAAATCATTTTGATTTTCAAAATACATTCACAATTTTATTTTCAATGCGTGTTTGGATTTTTTCAAATATACACACTAAGTCCACACCTTTACTCCCACCTTTGAGAAAGGTTGGGGGGCTACGGGGTGGGTCGGTAATACCATCATCAACAGGGTTCCCATATTTACGGGGGAGTATTTACAGCATGATTTCTTTTGTCTATATCAGGTCAGATACGATAAAGCAAGCAAAAAGGTATAATAGGTTAAGAAAAGGGTTATCTCTGTAACTAGTATTGATGGGGGGGTCACTGAGATTTAGGGATTTATGAGCTCTTTTGTTTTACCAGCATCCTCTTTTAGGTTTAGGGTACATAGAGTCTACCTATGATTGTTTGATAAGCAGGGATAGTATTCTGTGTCCTTTACGAGTTGCTTGTATTTCGTAAGCCATTGTGTTAGTCCTCCTTTACTACTATGAAATAGGTCACCCATACGAAGTCCCCATTACTATTTTGTTTGGTAGTAACATCTGTAATTTCTATAATGAGGTCATCTGATAGTTTTTCAAACGATCCTGTACGGGTATAAGGGTAGAGTACGAAACGGAATGGACAATTAGTATACTCAGGGTCAAAGAAATGACCCCCGAAGAAGTGAGCTCCGAAGCCTTTAGACCCTTCATACACTTTTACTGTAACATCCTTGAGCTTCTTTTCAGGCTGGTTATCAAACAACCGTTCAGTGCGGGTTAAGGTTCCTTCACGGATATCCGAATAAACTGTACCTTTGTGGAGATTAGGGAACAGTTTCATAGTCTTGGGCGTGTCCTTAAAGTGTTCCTGTCCTGCTGGTGGTTCTTGAGGGGTATTTAAAGTTTTCTGGGCTTCTACTGTAATGCCTGCTGCCATTAGGAGGCTACTGGCTTGTTTAGCTCTGATATTGATATTATCAAAAATGTTGGCTGATGTTTCATTACCTAAAGATTTAGCTGTGTTAGAGGCTAATTCCAGGTCTTCTTGTACACGTAGGAGGTTATCTATACCTTCTTGTATTTGTTTTGCTTGTTCTTCATTCATTGTTTGTTCCGTTCTGTAAGGATGTTTTTAACTAACCGTGCTAAGAAAAAAGAAATCTTTGGTGGTACTGCATTCCCTATCTGTCTACTGATGGATCGTTTGCCGCCATAGAATACGAAGTCATCAGGGAAACTTTGAATCCTTGCTGCTTCTCTGGGTGATAGTGTTCTATTTTCAGTAGGGTGTATAAATCTACCACCTGTAGGTGTATCAAATCTTGTTGTTATTGTTACGGACTGTTTATGCCAATCCATCCTTCCATATGACCCACTGTGTACTGATTTGATTGTTTCATCTAATACTGTATAGTTTTCACCTGTCTTAATCAGTTTCATTCTTTCAACAGCCGTTTTTGAATGTTTTGCCTGCCAGTGGTTTTTTATTGTTTTGCCTGTACAGGCTAGGTATTTCTCATAATTTGTTTGAGGTGTTGGATTATCTACTACTCCGTCTTTGCTTACAGTAGGTAGATTCCCGATTGCATTGTGTATGTTTACTGTATCGAAGTATGATGGGTTTAGTTCGTTCTTGGTTTGTTCCCAGAGTTTGTTTATGTCTGTATCCAGCGTTGTACCAATAACTATGAGTCGTTCTCTTTTCTGTGGTATCCCGAAGTCTGATGTTTTGATTATTACGGAAAATAGTTGATAGGGTTCATTGAGTGTATTGAATGCTTGTTTTATTTCTTCGAAGATTTTACCTTTCTTCATTGTCAACATGCCTTTGACGTTTTCCATTACGAACACTTTTGGTTTCACCATTGATACTATGTTGAGGTAATGCTTGAACAGGTAGTTTCTGGGATCATTGGTAAAGTTTTGTCTTATTCTGGCTCCGGCCATTGAGAATCCTTGACATGGAGGTCCACCGATGATTACGTCTGCTTCACCTTGTTTAAAGGAGTTATCTACATTCTTGATATCATCTACGATCATCTTTATTTCTGGGTGGTTCAGTTTATAGGTATTGGCAATCATAGGGTCAAATTCCACAGCTTTCTCTATGATAAACCCTTCTTTTATGAAGCCGAGAGAAAACCCACCACATCCAGCAAATAGGTCAATTACTTTGATTGACATTATACTTTATCCTTTGAGCTTTTTCTTTAAACGGTTCTGGTAAACTAGAACAGATTGGCAATCAAATCCTTTGTGGAACCCTGTCATAAACATTGATTTGAGAAGATTCTCCCCGACATTGTTTGTTTTTAACTTGGGTAGGTGTTTGGTTTTAAAATGATTCTCAGACCGATCTTGATATGTAATATTGTACCGTATCTCAGGATCATTGGGGGCATCTTTATCACATTCAGCTCTACCATCTTCGAATCCTGCAAGGAACATTTTTTCAGCTTGTTCTTCCCCTGTCTTTGTTCTGAGGAACTCTGGGACTTGTGGGTCTGGAGGGTTATCATTCTCAGTTATACTCTTATACAATCCAGCAAAGTGTTCATGCGGAAATGTGTCTAATGGTGGCAGCTTTAACTCCAGTACCTCTTGTTCTTCTGTGGTAAGGACTACAGGAGCTTTCTTAGGGGCTTTTTGTTCCTTGGCTTTGTTACGTTCTCTGTATTGTTTGATACGTTCACTGTAACTGTCAAGGGAGTAGAAACTGATATCAAACTTCTTCAAGAGCTTTGTAAGTTTATCCCAGTCAGTAAGGGCATGAAGGAGCATCTTGGTTGCTTCCTCTGTAAAAGTGTAGCTCTTGGGATCTACATGGATATTCTTCTCCATGTAGCCTGGGTTATTTATATCCCATATTAGCCTTCGGGTACATCTATGAGTTCCATAGATATCGAGCCTACGTTCTTCTTCCTCTATCATTTTCCATTTTAACTCTTGGTGTATTCTTTCTTGGCAGTCTGCTATGAACTCTTGAAGGAACTTTTTACGGAATTTTCTGGTTAGGCTGGGGTGTCCTTGGTATTTGTCGTTGTTGGAGTCTTCTTCTGGTTTATAGTGGAAGTAGGAGACATCTGAATAGCCATGATAGAAATTATGGAGTCCGACAGAGCCTATGGTTCCATTTTCTATAGGTAGATTCATCCAGCCTCTCCAACCACCTCTTCCTATTTCCTCTTGTCCTGTAAAAGCTACTTTATGGATATCACACATGTCCTCAAGTAGTCCTTGAACGGGTTGTATTTCTTTCTTGTATTCGGCTCGTTCTTCCGCTCTCCGTGCTGACCAGGCATCTTGTCTTTTCTCAGCTTGTTCTTGTGTTATGTAACAGGGCATTATCTTCTCCTTTTATCACATTTTCTTTTCAGGTCATTTGGATGAATACATTTCAGTTCTTTCATGTGTTCCTGAGTACGGTCTCCATAGTCAATAACTTGATCCAGAAATTTTTTACCTTCTGGGGTTGAGAAAAGGGATTTGAGTGTTCTTTTCTTCATCCTAATCCTTGTGCTTGTTCGATGTATCTCCATTGTGTGACTGTGTAGCCCCATTTGTTTATTTTGCCATAGATACTAGAGAGCCATTGACCATCTTCATAGCAGCCGTGTTCTATTGATCTTGTATCAAGATCAATTTCGACCTTCATGTTCTCTGGCGGGGTCTTGTCATCTGGGTTGATCCATCCATCGTTGTCGTCTGGTATTCCCTTGGTTGTTTTACGATCACATTCAGGGCAATAGAGGTCTGTTTTACCTTGTGGTTCAAAGGAGCTGTTACATTTGACGCAGGTTCCTTTTGTCCAGTTGATATATTTCCAAAATTGTTCTTCTTTCATGTCTGATCCTATCCTTGATTATAGTTTTTAATAGCTGCTGATTCTTTTATTGTGTATGGGTCTTATATCAATGTTTTTCTTTTAGTTCCAGTCTGAAAACATTTGTTAGATGCTTGACACATTGGTAATTGCAAAGATCTCTATAAAATTTAACGGCACATCTTTTGTAACAGCATACCGGAATGGTATCCCAATTCTTTTCTTTTTCTACTTCGGTCTTACACAGAATAATTGAATCTTTACCATACTGCTCGGCCTCTTTGTGCATTTCACCGCAGGAACACATTAGGAAAGCCATTATTAAAATCATAAAATATCTCATTGTTTTCGGTCCTTTCTTATCTAAATCCGGGGTATCGGTATCTCTTATGCTTCTTCACAGGGTTTGGGTGTCCTAAACAGCCTAGAAGGAATGTATCTGAGTTGTTTCTTTTACCCATTAGTTTTTTGTTATCTTCATAGAGGGCAGTTCCGATCCATACGCAGCATTGTTGTATTTCTTTATGTGAGCATTGGGTGCATTCTATGTCTTTGAGGGAGCTTTGGATCACTTCATACTCTGATGATCCTATGTCTGTGTATTGAGTTCCTGCACATATGTTACGTGTTATGACTCCCAAGTCATAATGCTTGTCTAATTCTCCTACACGTAAGGTTGGCAGGTTTATTAAAAACAAGTATAATAGCCACATAACCCCTAAGACGATAAATAGGATAAGAAGGTTACCGAACCAGTCATTTTTTCTTTTCTTTTCAGTCATTGTTATTATATGTTTCATAACGTCCTTACCATTTTCTCATAGGAGTCCATAGTCACTGCCATGGTTTTTATTTCTTTTTGAAGGGCTTCTTCATTTGACTTTGCCTTTTTTCTTATTTTTTCAAGCCTTTTTATGTCATCAGACAGAGATTTCCCGTCGGTGTCATCTTGAATCATACTTTCATATTCCCATGAAATTACTTCATCGACTGCTATTTCTAATTCCTTAAGTCGTTGAAGTAACTCTTTATTTTTATTTTTTAATAAGTTTATCATTTGACCTTTATCCCCTTGGATAATCGTCTTTCCAAGGTTAGAGTAGGAATATTAACATTATCCTTAACATCTATACAAATACGTCCTTTACCATCAGGAGTGTACAACCAAGCATTAAGCTTTAAATAACTATTGTTTTTATAACATACTTCTGTTGCTTGTTTAGAGAATAGCTCTTTCACGTTCCAAGGCTCTACAACTAACTGAGAAAACAGAAAACCAGCTATAAATATAACCACTACAACCATTACAGTACCTAATGGGCAGCATTTTTTATTATTTGTCATCATTTTCCCCATCGTTGATGAACTCTGGACCTTCTGGGTGTACCAGAGGATTATAGAATCCGCACCTTGGCCCATCTATCTCATGACAGACACATTTTTCTGGAGTTTCCGTCCACATACATCCGCCACAATCTCTTATATCAAGACAGGTCAGTTTAGTTTTCCAGTCCTTTGGTAATGTTTTATACCTCATAAGTAGCCTCTTTACTTTCACTAAATCAGAAAAAAATTCATTCCACTACTGACAAGAACCAGACTGCTATTTTTCCAGTTTGTAAAACGGGTCAGCATGTTGTCCCACAACGAGGACTTAGGTTCTGTTTGGGTCTTTTCTGGAAAAAAGATAATAGAACAAATATCTTCGTTAAACACTTTGGGTTTATTTATCATTGGCTTAATTGGTGTAGTTGGTTTAGGCCAAATAACTTTTCTTTTTTCTTTTTCTCTCCATCGGAGGGTTCTAAGAAAACACTGTTCGGCTTTTCCGTAAACCTCACAGTGTTCTGCTGCAGAACCAGCCACAGCAGCAGCATGGACGGCAGTTCCAGAGTCAGCTACTTCAAACACTTCAAGATATGTCCAGTCAATAGGGATGTCTCCATAAACGAAAATAGCCAAACCCCTATCCTTAGTACTCACGATCCAATTGTCAGATTGGATTTTCCTACCCCCTTTCAGACCCCTGACCATGTGGTTGTTGCCTACCTGTAGGAATGGGGTAGCTATGGGGATTCCGTGTTTAAGACCTCTCCAAATATGGTCTCCAACTTGAGGGATGTCTAAGAGTTCATAGGTTTTTGGTAGTCTGCATTTTATCATAGTTTGCTCCTTCTTACTACAACAACCCACAACTTTCAGAAACTAAGCTAATCCAAGTCTGGTGGTGTCCAGACCGTATGGGGATATAGTAGTCCTTCTGGCAAATGTATCAACTGTTCTCTCTTGATCGAACGAGACCAATCAAAATATTTCTTTTCAGGGTGTATCCAAGCTCTAGGGTACGAGACAAGTGTACTCCCTTCATGTAAGACTTTACCCTTTGGTACTCCAAGGGAGGTTTTCGTTGGATTCAGGCAAACTGCCAGACCTTTAGGAATAATGACTCTGAATCCATTCATGCTGATAACATACTCACAGGTTGTGAGCCACAGGCTGAAATGAACCAGTTCAGGGTCTTCATTTTCAGTTACTTCAAAGTAATCGTTCAGGAGTTTAACTCCATAGATGTGAATGTCATCAGCAGGGTGTATTTTCTGGTCTCCCCATTGTTTAGCTGGTATTTTATCATAATAGATACCGAACTCCGGTGTAGGGGGTGCAGGACGTTGAAAATAGACGTGGGTATGTGTGTGTGTGGATATAATGTTGATCGTCGTTCCTAGACCGTCTAAGACCCCTTTTGAGTGATTTGGGGCAGGGTATGTCCAGTCCTTCGGATGAACCCATGGAAAGAAGGATTGGAATCCTGTTGGATCGTTATTTGACATGTTTTTCGGCCCCTCTGTTTAGTTCCAATCTTGATCTCATTATGGCTCTCAGAGAGCTTTCGATACTTTTCGTAAAGAACTCAATCATAATTTCTGCTACTGCACCCCCTCTTATTTCCCAGAACTCCTGTTGTTTTTGGTACCTGATGATATCTTGTTCATTGTATCTGATAAAAGCATTGATTCTTTCTTCATCAGATTTGCTTGAGTCTTGAAACAGCAGGTAATCTTCAGATAGTTGTGTTGTCATGACTGTTTCCTTTTGATTGAGGCTTCAGCAAACTCTACATCGTTAATAAGGTTTTTATAAGAAAATCTTATGTTGAAGTCAGATGTGAGGTGGATGTCTTCATGATCTATGTCAAAACTATTGCAGGTTAGTAAGAGCCAACCAAGGTCTTTTACCATGCTGCCTGTTCCTTTAAGGGCAAAGACTCTAGCAGCTAATGCTGGGAGTTTTTTACCGATTGTTTTCATGCTGTCAAAGTATTTTATAATTCCTGCTTCGTTCATGATTGTTCTCCTTTTCTTACTTCAACAACCCACAATAAAGAGAAACTAAGCCAGAAAAGAAATTATTTGATTTCGTAAAGTTCCACCCATTCTGTTTTGATCCAGAATTTCCATTTAGGAACACGTTTAACGGCCATGAATAATATGTCTGAGTTGTTGTAGAGGTCATCAAAGACATCATAAGCTGCCTGGAATGCTGCCTCAGCATCGTTCATGGTGTCGTAGCGGGTTGCGTTATCAAGACCCCATATGAAATCATAGCCTTTCCTGTAAAAGTCGTTGGGGTGGTGATTTGGGTCGTATTTCAGGTATGTCGGAGTGTCATACCTGCCGGTTAAGCTCTTGATAATGATGGTTTCCTGTTTCATTATGATCTTTCCTTTTGCATTACTCAATCAGTTCAGCTTTTTCTTTTGTAATAGCTGCCAAACATTTGCTTTCACACATTTCCTGATCTTTTTTTGATGTATAGAGCAGCCATATATCTGAACATTCACCTTTACAGCATGAGGTAGTGTATTTAGATTCGAGGCATTGATATATAACTCGTGACATTTTCTGATTGATATTGTTTTCGAGCAGTTCATTAAACGTCTGGTCCATATCCAGACTATTTAGAGCTTTGCTGCATTTCTTGATGCCCACTGCTACCACAATTATCAGTGCTATAACTACAAGTATTGATGCAATAGTTACAACCCAGTCTTTTATTGATTTTTTTGTTTCTTTAGTCATTTTCTCTCTCCAAGATTAGGGTTAATGTTTCTTTCTTACTACAACAACCCACAGATTAAAGAAACTAATCCAAGCTGGTTCAATAGTCCAAATTAAAATCGTCTAGTTCGTGGTATTTATTACAAACCTCATCAACAGTTTTTAGTCTTTTTGTGATGTTGACACAAGCTATTATGCAGGCCGACCGCCTGGTGTTAGTGCAGCCTCAAGAACCAAAGAAGCATTGGCCTTTGCAGCATTCTAAAACACTTGGCTCTCCGGTACAGATTAAGCCGTTGGCACAAGCTTTCTCCTCACCTATTTGGACATTTTCTTCATCCGACTCAAAACAGCCTGTAAGACTTACCACAAGTACCAGTAAAATTAAATATTTCATCTTTATCTCCTTTATTGTTTATATTTCAACATTTCTTTTTGTTCAGATATTAATCGTTTTTCCTCTGCCTTATAAGACACTCCGAACTCAGGTGATTTTTCTTGTATTGTTTCAAGGATAACATCCGAGTCTATTAGTATCTGAATACCTTGATCGACAAACTGTAAGGATTGTTTGAGTGCTTCTGATGTAAAGTCGTTAAGCTCCATTTGAGCTGCTTTTATAAGTGCTGTTGTTTTAACAATGTCTTCTCCACAGAGGTCCTTATGAAGAATACAAATTTGTTTACCGTAGATTTGAAACTTATCTAATAACAAGATAGCCTGTAATCCGCTGTTTCTTGGGACGGGGTCAATTTTATCCCCAAGACGGAGAATATTTATCAGAACCTCAATAGCACCCAGATTACGTCCGGCCATTTTATGTAACATGGATGGCATCCATTCACCATTATTATCAATTTGCAAGGCATCAAGTTTACAATATTCACTTATAGAGCCCATCACTTTCTCCCTATTAGTATTGCTTATTTGGTTCAAGAGAGAAGAATAAGCAGATGATTTTTAAGTTTGGTTTATTTTGTACGTGTTTGTCTAAAAGGGCCTGGTAGACAGCTTCTCTTGTTTCATTTTTTACTTTGACTATCCCTCTGGCAGTGTGTGTGTATTCTTTCCAGCCATCATTTACTCTTAAAGTTATTATGTAGAACAATTTAATTGGTTCTTTCATTTTTCTCTCCGTTTTTCGTCTTCACGTTTATCGTGGGCTTTATATTCCTCTTTGTCCACAAACCAAGGCACTATCCAACTCTGTGCAAGAGGCCGATTTTGTGAATCATAGGCTTGTTTACCACATCTCAGGGATGGTAGGTCTGGATGTTTCAGAGAATAATCTTTACCGGTCGGGTAGTTACTGAAAAAGACTTCATTTTCCCTGCATTCCGGGTGTTGGCTATCGGTACGATCATTGTAATAATTATTACCATCACCCTTTATACTGAATAAGGGACGAGACTTATTTTTAGGTGTCCACTTTAGTTTAAACTCTTTTGTCATAATCTGTTCCTCTTTTTAAGGGTTGTCAATCACTTCTTACTACAACAACCCACAAAAGTTGGAAACTAAGCCATTTTAGGCATGATTTCTCCAAGTTTTGGTAATCTCTCTTGAACTGTCTTAAGAACAGCATCTATATCCAGTGTGATTTCGATACGTTGGCTAACAAACTGTACGGCTTGTTTAAGTGCCTCTCCGGTCATTTCTTCAAGATCCATCTGAGCCGAGCGTATGAGGGCTATTGTTTTTACAATATCTTCTCCACAGATGCTTTTGTGGAGAACCCAAATTTGTTCACCATAGATCTCAAACCGGTCTAATAACAGAATAGCCAGTGAGCCCCCATTTCTTGCATCTGGGTCAATTCGATCACCAAGGTTAAGAATATTCACCAAAACCTTAGTAGCACCCAGATTTCCCTTGGCCATCCTTACGATAGCATTAGTTGACCAATCCCCAGTAATTTGTAAGTCGTTTAGTTCAGGCATTTTTCTCCATCCAATACACATTTCTTGAACCGTTTGACGGTTTGATTGAACCCGACAAGTTTGCCTGTTAGTTCTTCATCGTAGGCAGAACAAACCCATTTCTCATCTTCTTGAATAGTAAAGACACAAAACGGGCAAGTGATTCCGTTTATAGAGCAGTGTTTTTTGTCTGCCGGTTTGATTATAACAGAACCAGGTTTTTCAAATTGTATCATTGTTTTTTCCTATTAATTGATTAGTTAAAAAATATCTCTCTTACTACAACAACCCACAACTTTTCAAAACTAAGCCAAAAAGCACAACCCCCGTAAGCAGGATTACTCACAGGGGTTGTTAAAGCTTCGGTCAGTCCTACAATTAAAACAGTCCCGACTCGAACAGACTGCAAAAGGAGTCTATATCAAATACAAGAACTATCTGGCAGCTTTTGATATAGACGGAAGGATCATAGAAACCTCAAAAACAACACATGCTGCCAGCACCGCACCATTACTATATTATACCCTACTTCTCGTAATTATAGAATTTCTTTAAGGTCATACCGTAGGTTCTCCTTTCAAGGCCAACAGCCTTGGGCAATCATCTGGGATTCTGAGCCCACTTATCATATTGTCAGGTAATACTTTCTCTTGGCAGGCATAACCAACGAAATGTTCAGTAATGACCATATCATAGCAATCAGGGCAATCACTACACCATTCTATCGTCGTGGCTGGTATCAGAACGGTATTTTTCTTCTTTTCAGTCATTCTTTGGCCCTCTCAAGGCTGCATATAAAATTTCAAGAGTGTCTTCTTCAATGGTTCCTGGAAGACGGTCGATGGTGTACTCCAACTGATTAAGTTTATCCTGCATGATTCGTTGCCACTCTCCGATATTCTGGAGATGCTCCATAGCATGTTTTGCCCAACCATCTGTCTCTGACAGGTAACCGTCTCGGCTACCGTGGTCTGGGATAGGTTCAGGATGCATGTTCAGAGCTGATTGAGCACTGATAATCTCACTGGATATTGTTTCAAGGATGTCTTTCATTCCCTTGGTATTATCTGGTTTTACAGGTGTTCCCATTATTCTACTCCTATTCCACTCCACAGTCAGGGTCGATGATAAATTCGGCATCAGCAAACAGTTCCGTGATATCAATCAACATTTTCTGGGTTTTGTTGTTTTCTTCTTGAAGGGCATACTCACGTTTGATACGTTCTAATTTCCATGCAAGCAAATGTATTCTCATACCTGCCGGTATGCCTTTGAGGGAGTCCACATTGAAGCTGATTCGTCCTACTACTAAATTACCGGGCTTGATGACTTCCAAGTCTATTTCCCAACCATCACTGTCTTTATTGGTTTTATTGTTGCCTTTCGGGGCATTGATGACACCTCTGATGGTCAAATCACCGACAGTGGTATTAAAGCCTCTGTTGTTGAATCCAGGTCTAGTTTTACCGATTTCTATTTTCATTATGCGTTTCCTTGTCCTTTCCAGTACCAGCAATGTTTTCCGATAGCTGCTAAGAGCTTGAGTTCCACGAGAACCCGACGAAAATGAGAGGTCATTTCATCATTGTGATCGAAAGCATTGTTGAAGGGGTATCCAATAATTTGGCATTTCTTCTGCCAATATTCTTTCATGACGGCTTTAAGGGTGGCATCAGGGATGTATTCGTCAAGTTGTGGCCCGACTTCACTCATAGCCTGTTGAAATTTCTTGGCTTGGGCTTGGTCATTTGATAGTAAGGTTTGTTCATAGTTTTTCATGGCCATACTCCTTATTTGAGGGGCTTACCGACTTCAACACGAATGACTGGTCCTGAGCCGATGGTGAAGTCTTCAATACCAACGGAAACTAGAACACCACCAGTATAAGAAAAGTCTCCACAGACAACGTAGGGTCGGAACATCTGGATACTGCCATCAGGGTTGATACATTTGACCGTAGCGTGGCCGTATGACCCCTCAAGGCTTATATCAAGTACGTCACCAAGGTTGATGTCTTTCAAGTCTTGTAGTTTTTCAGGTTTCATTGTTCAACTCCTATTTTGAAGGTTTTGTTGCCGTTCTTACTACAACAACCCACAAAAACTAGAAACTAAGCCACAACCTATTTATCTGGGAGGGGATGGATCATAGTGTCCATATTGAATCCTTTTAGGTTCTGTACTGGCTACATTGAGGGTAATTGATACAGACATCTATGGATTTCTCAAAATGTTTGTTCATAATTTAATCCTTTTCTGGGTAAACAGTTGTTTCAGCATCTGCCATAAAGTCCTCTTTTTCAATAATACCCTCATCCTTGGCACACTTGGGGCACAAGACAGTACTCTCATACCCTGAAGGTGTCCAACCAATCTCACCAATCAAACGATTGACGGTGTACGCCGGAGTCGTTACATGTATTTCTTTAGTTCTCCCACAACCTTTACAGATTATATTCAGTTTCATAATTTTAATCCTTTTCATCCTTGTGTTCAAGGATATTTCCAAGTTTAACTGTAAGATCCTTTATAACAGCAATCCGGGCATCCTCATAAGAGGTAATGAGCCCTTTGCTTTCAGTGTTTTCGGCTGCCTTAACCACTTTAGTCAGACCTTGAAACAGGTCTTCCAACTTGAGTAGCCCAGCAACAGCATCCCAACCTTTCCGTACATCACCAAAGAAAGCATCTATGGCAAAGTCCATAACGTCTTCTGATAGTTTGTTGTCAAATCCCATGTAATCCTGAATATTTTTCCTTATGTTGAGGCCTTTATCATTAACAATGCCTGCTATGTTTCTTACATAGAATTCTATCAGAAATGAGATGATTTCCGGTTTCGGGATCATTTGAGGTTCATGGACCAAAGGACAGAACTTACTTAGTTCTCCGGGCGGAGTTGCTTTTTGTTCATCCGACAAGGGTGCATAGAATGTAGTCCGACCGATATGTTCAGGGTGTTTACAGGTAGTGTAGCCTCGGACAGGTGGGTCTGATAGGGGTCTTGATAGGGGTCTGTAGCCCGGCCCCGCTGGTTTTGATAGAGGGCAATCCTCACAACGGGTGATTTTCATCTGTAGAAGTCGAGGTGTTTCTTGTTTTTCTTGTTCAAGAAATAAAGTTTTGTTTGGGTCACCTAAAGTATGTTGTGGTTTCATAATAGTTTTCCTTAGTGAATTATCTCCTTAGCAAGAGGGTCTACCTGTCTCATAACACTCGGCCCTTTACACATATCACGGGCAAATTCGTTAACTTTGATGATAAATTCAAGGGTGTTATACTCAGAGTCTTGGAAACAACCCCACTCTGTAATCAGATACTGGAGGAATACAACACCTTCGATATCCCCTCTCACAGATAAAAGATTAATGTAAGCAAAGGTGTCCCAAAAGGCATCCAGTAACTCATTCGTGGCTCTGGGGTCATTTATACTATAGCCTATTCGGGTTGCTGTTGCTTCTCTTCGTTTCTTTAGTTCTTCCCGTTTCATTTTGGGAATACTCCTTTGGCACATTCCCCACCATACCGCATGAAGGATTTTTTCAGGATATCGTCTTCAAATTCTTGGTCTCGTTCGTCAGATTGTCTCAGGGCATTGGAAATGGCAGTTGCAATCAACAAAAGTCTGCTCTGAGGTACCATTGGGGCACCGTAGTATTCAGAACGCGTGTAACACTCCGGTAGGGAAAACATACCCAGAGTGATTAGTTCTTCACGAGATACGTCAGGAGGAACTGTGATATAATTAATAATGTAGTTGTTAAGTGTAACTGTTCGGACTTCTGAACTACCTTTAACATCAGTCTCCTCATCCCATTTGACCTCTAGGACAACTTTTTGAAGGACTGAATGCCGTCTGTCCAGTTCTCCGATCAATCCGTTGATCTTCATTCTGGTTTTATTAGGTACGCTTTCCAGATCAAGGGTCTTGAAAGTGACTGTTTCATCCACATGGTAGGGTGGGTCACTTCGAGCAATATTATATTCTCCGATAATACGGGCTTCAACGTGATACCCAGCGTTATGTTGAATCACTGTGCCTACAATTTTGATTTTCTGAAACGCGGGTTCTGTGAAGTCCCAGCGTCTAGTAGTCCCAGGTGCTTGAATTAGTCTCATATTAAAAACTTTCTGTTTTGAGTAAGTCGTATCTTGCTTTTTCCTTATTTAGTCTCGTAAATTCTACCCCTATAGAATCCAATTCCTTCATAGCCAAATGATGAGGCATTTGAGACTCTTTAAGAGTTTTCACTCTTGATTCCAACTTTTCCATATCTTGTCTTAGGAAAAAGGCACAAGTAAATGTTTCGATTATTCCATCTGTTGTCATCAAGCCCTCCTAAAAGACAGGGTTTTTCTTTATTGTCTCTTGAGTTTTTTTGGTTGTCTCTGTTTTACCACAGAGATTACAAATCCTTGTCCATTGAGGTGTTTCAGTACCAGAAACATAATGAGGCAATCGACGGTCAATTCCCATAGTGCCTACAGGATCACCCTCGATTTGGTATCCTTTTGTAATGATCGGGTCATAGACGGGATCACTCCATTGGTGGTTGCAGTTATGCTCACAAGCATCAAGTTGTCGTTTGAGGCTTTCAAGATTATCCTCAGCTTTCGTTATTTGTTTTCGTAGGTAGCTTGCATCAATTATAGTCATCGGGTTCTCCTTTTCATAATATCTTACCCCATTTTTAGGCATCAGAAGTGAGTTTAGCTTGAATGAGTTTAATGTCCTCATCGGTCAGGTCTTCATTTTCACCAGTGTCCATGTTGCAACGGACAATAGCAAAATCACCATGGATCATGTCTTGGAGTTCGGGGATAAAGCGGTTGGGGAGTAAATTAGTGAGCTTGCCTTCTTCATTACAGATAATAGCAAGGGGTTCATTCATCTCGAACCCGACCATTTCAATGGGTCCACCAACGACGTTTTGCAGCCCTTCAAGGCTGTTCTCAATATCAGTGATTTTAGGTTCATTTCCTACAGGGACAATTATAACTTTCATAGTTTCTCTCCTTGGTTGTCAGTATTCTTACTACAACAACCCACAAAAAAGAGAAACTAAGCCGTAGGATTATTTGAGTGTCTGTTTTACTGTTGCAAAGAACTTAGCATACAGACTTTTAACTATAGCATTATAAACAGGAGGTGAGAGATCAGTAAGGCCTATAACATCAGGATTCCCGTATTTTTTGAGCTGTCTGAGAGCAATGTCTGCATCCCCTGTCAGGAATCGAACGAAAGCATCAAGAACCCAGATCATTTTCGTGTTGTTAAAGTGAATGTCAAAATTAGCCTGTTTCAAGATCGGAACGATGTGTTTCCGAGTCTCAGGGCGTTTATTGGCTATCTTGGTCAGTTTTTTAATAGAATCGGTCATAATATCCTCCAGTCGTTTCAACTACTAAGAGGGATTGATAGGCTGATTATTGCTTTAGACTCTTTCTATAACCTTGAGGCATTTCAAGGCTAATTGTCGTCCAAGCTGCTTTGCACCTGAAAGATTTCTGTTAACCCACATAATTTGTTCAGTGTAAATACTGGAACCTTCAGCTTTACTAGCTCCTGAGACACGAAGCCAAGTATGAGCGTCACAACCCTTCTGGTTAGTTCGTATATGTATTTTCACTAGTCCTTTCGGGGTGTTAACATCTGCCCAAACAGCACTGTCATGACGACGTTTCCAAGGTATTCTACCAAGAGATGTATTAGGGACGGCATCCTTCATATCCCACTCTTTATAGGTGTTCAGAGCCATTTGACGTGCAATCCTTTTGGCTTGGGCGTAGCTGCCTGTCGTGGCATAGTTCCTGATGACTTTCCGGCCATCTTCTCGTCGAGCAAAAACTCGGATATCAATAGCATCTTCACAAGTTTTATTATCACAAGTATGACTCAGATATAAATAAATTTTCACATCAGGTAAAGGGACAATGGCCTCTACTCTTGCATTGTGTGCAAGTACAGGATTGGTTTCTGCCCACGTAATTCGTTTAGGGAATCCTTTAAGTGGTGTCATCTCTTACCTCTCTTATCATCAGATACCTTCTTACTTGTTAACGGTGATTAAACCATCCACATCTCGTAGGGGTTTCCGACGAGGTGTTCTGACAGGTTTGGATGTTATTTTTATACCGGACTCAGCTGCCATTTTTCTAATAGCAGCCAAAACTTCATCCAGTTCCTTTTGTCTTTCAGGAGTCGGCCTTGGTATCCAGAGCATTATTCTATCTCCAGGAAAATGAGGAACTTATCGAACATTTCCTTGTCTGTAGTGAAAAATACATCATTTACAATATCCAACCATGCTACAGTCTTATATTTACCCTGTAAGGATTCCCGTATCATGGCGGGTGACCCTGATTTGGCCAGAGTTTGGATGTCTTCGATACACTGGTCTATGACCTTTGACGGGGCAAAAATGTGAAAAGTTTTGCCACTGTATTCAACGGCTGATTTGGTGTAATCTTTCTGATTTCCGTTGATCCGAGTCAAGCATTCAGGCAGTGCTGACCACTCAAACTCAGATCGTCCCATATAATCAAAAGACAAGATTGGGATGAGTTCCTCCACGGCTTCCGGGGTCAGGCCGTGGCCACCTCCACCAAAAGGCATCTGGAATAGTCTGGGGGTCATATTAGCCTTGGGAGGCTCGATTCTTTGGATTCTCTCTGAATTTAATATCATGTTTTAAACTCCTGCCAGCCACGGTATGTAAGCTGAGAAATTGTGAGCAATGATGCTCCAACCTATTTCACAAAGGTTAAAAACCAGTAGCCCAAGAGCAAAGTTAGACAGGGCATTAAAGATCACGGCTGTTTTGTGAGTGAGTACAGGATCGTTTACAAAGAAACCTGTACAGAACTGACTGATGAATTTCAGGACAACAAACAGAGCAAATGCTTGAGGTACTGTGGAAAAAGTTGTTTCAATGGGCATTACATATCTCCTTATGTTTTTTGGACAATGTTATATTTCTTCAAGGTATCCAGCCGAACATCACAGGTTTTCTCTCATTTTTTTTTCATTTAATTCTCCTGTAAATGTTTATTCCTGACTGTCGTGACATGTGCCACAATGGAGTCAGTTCTTGTCATCCGTTTGTCTTTGGTGTGGTGTTCAAAGGTCATATCTGTGATAACGGCTTTTGGTTTATCCAATACTTCTTGCGGGATTGAATTCGGCCATACCGGTTTTATAGTCTTAAACTCACAGGTAACTCGGAGAGTCACATTTTTCATGTTGGGGATGTGGATAGTTGAACCACTGAGTTTCCCACCGTGTCCGACTGCTTTCAAGGCATCGTTGATGGGGCCTAAAAAATTATTTATTGCTTGGACTCTTGTATTTGTAGCCTTGTCAAAACAAGCCTTATGGTAAATACCGTTCAGCATTGGGTAATCGGTATTACCCAAACGTACCCAGTAGGCTTTAGTGCCTTTGTCTACAGGTTTTCCGCAGCAAGGGCAGCCATTTGTGGTTTGGTGGATGAACACGAAGTCTGAGTTTTCTTTGAGGTATTCACCTTCTTCTTTGGTGTAAGTTTTCATTGCCATTGTTTTTCTCCTGTTAAAAAGTATCTCTCTTGTGCATAACCTATTCTTTAGTAGCTTGTTTATAACAGAATATGTGGTACATAGCAGCTTCAGAAGAACCATTGCCTTGTACCCAATAACTTTCAGAGTTAGCTTGAATGATTTCCCCACAACAAGAGCAAGTGGTTGCTTGGAGGATTTTTACTCTACGAGCCAGCTCTTTCATATTTTTGATTTCATCTTTGGTATAAGTTTTCATTTCCATTGTTTTCTCCTGTTAAAAAGTGTCTCTCTTTCTACTACAACAACCCACAATAAAGAGAAACTAAGCCATTAAGATAATTTTTCCAAAACTTCGTCTGCTATCTCACGGGTTAATCCTGTATCGGTGTCCGTTAGGACAAGACGATCCATCAAATGGGCCATGTCAGTTTCGTCATCAAGGATAACAAAACGGGTGTATTGAGGATGCTCTTTTAACCAAGCAGCAATTTCGTCTCCACGTTGTTTCCCATCCAGTTCCGGGGTCATACCGATCATATCACCGGTTATCCCACGTCCAAAGAAAAAACTTAGTTCACGGCTGCTTTTCCTCCATGATGAAGAAATAACAATTTGAGCTCCTGTTTTATCAGTAATTTCATTAAGGAGTTTAACACACTGAGGTGCCATCCAGTAAATGATTTTGAGCATTAATTCTTGGTCGTCCGGCTCCATGTCTACAAGACGTTCTGTGGGTTCGGGTTTCCCAAGCTTGGCCCATTCTTTTTCAGGTTCCCAATCATCCATAGGGTTCATCACCCCATCCATGTCCAAGAATATGATCGGAGGTGGTTCCATAACGCCCCTGAGCAGCCCTACAACCTCTGTTAAGGTGTCAAAGCGAGCTTCGTCATAGGACGAGAACAAATCGTGACTCTGAGGCTTGTCAGGCGTTCCGTTTATTTCGGATTTCAGTTTTTTATAAACGGTGGCCAGTCGGCCCATTCCTAAGATGGGGTCCCAACTATTCGGGATACGTTTGACTATCTCCTGTTTCGTCAGGTCCATCATCTTCTGTTTGACTATTTCAAAAGCTAACATTGTTTTCCCACTACCTTGAGTGAGAGCTAACATTTTTTTCCCTTCGTCTTTGATTTTTTCTTTTGTGTATGCATTCATTAAGTCCTGATAAAACTCAGACAGGAATTTGATTGTATCAGGTTCAGGGAATAATGTGTGGTCAGAAAGTGGACAGGTTGAATCTGGAGTGTCATTTTTGTAAGCTAGTTTGAGGAATTCCCCAGAAATTGGGTTATACATCCCTCGGGTGGATTTAGGGTGGTGGCAACAATCATGATGATTTTCACCCCTTCGGTTCCAAGGGCAGTCTTTACAAGATTCAATTTGAGCATATAGAGTTTTCATACTTCAACAACCCACAACTTTCCAAAACTAAGCCGATTTTATTAAACAGTCATCAGTTTCTTTGTTTGATGGAGTATTTTTGACAGCCTCTGAGCATAATTCCCATGCTTGGCTATCTTGGCCAAAGCCCCTCCAAGGATTTCATCAAGGGTGCTTACATTGTAATCGTATATCTCATAAACCTCAACTTTTTGTTTCCGGCCTTTCACCAAGGTTTTGCCTGATAATATGACACGTACTTCAATTAAATCAGGTGCTGGCCTAATTGCATTTCCCTTAAGCTGTGGTCCATTCTCAAGGGTTTTTTCAAAGGTCCAAACTCCATATGAAGTTTCTGTAATATCCATACTATCTCCTATCAGAACGGGCAGTCATCACAGGTCTCTATGAAATTAATTTTCTTTGTCATCCTTAAGCCTCTCAAATGTAATTGGAGTACTTGTCATCACGTCATTGGATTCAGGCATCTCAGGGGCTGATACGAAACATACTTCTTCTGCATAGGTGATTGTTGCTCCACAACCCATACAGGTTTGAGGGAGATCCTTGATCGGGGTCACTGTAACTCCATATAAAGTGTCAATGTAGTGAGGGAATGGGCAATTTTTATCACTCATAGTTATTTCCTTTTAGGTGTAAACATTGAGGAAGGGGTCATCATTTTCTGAATTTCTTTTTGCATCATTTTCCGAGCCTCTTTTCCCATCATTTTCTGGTTATTCTGGGAGGTATTAATAAAAAGACCAGCCAATAGCGTATTTGAGTTATATAAATTCTCTTTACCCCAGTCCATAGTAGACAGCTTTGTTGTGAAACTGCCCGGGTCGATAGTTATCGTTTTACCTTCTTTTTCAATGCATTGAGGACACTTAACAGTGTCTTGTTGAGTATTATTATCATACCCTGATTTCCAACCAGCAAGCTCCAGAACCGATCCCGGCTGATACCACTGACCCAACGGGAATGATTCTGTTCGGCCACATTGAGTACAAGTAGCCGAACAGCGGAACGGTGCTTCAGGATTTTGCTGGTATAAAGGCTTTAGAGGAATATTCAAGAACAAATCTTTAGCAGAATAACTCTTAGTGTGTATTTCGGAAGCTTGTTTACCACACCTCGGACAATCCACAATACCCTGAGCATAAAACTCCAACCTGTGGTGAATTGTCTTAATCTGAAACAGCATCGGATCATCACAGTTTGGACATTTTCCGCTGTATGTTCTTGTCATTTCCTCTAGCATTAAACCAAGCCTTCCCCCAACTCTTCTGAGAAAGTCCTGATCAGAGCTGTGGCCTCTTTTACCGGCAGACTTTTAACAGCTCTCTTAATCAGGGCTGTCCGTTCCATAATTGACAGGAAACCTGAACTCTTAGTAGAGAAATCGGGCGTCTCCTCAGATACCCGTGGGTTTCTGATTCTTAGGAGACAAGGGTGTTTCTCACTGAATTTAATAAGATCCACCCCTTCGTAACAGCTTCGTAACCCCCCGTTGACGGGCTCAGAATAGAAAGGGACATTATAACAACGTAGCCGGGAACCGACAGTATCAGAAGTTTTTTGGAATCCCAGTAACCTCGTTAGGCTAGATACATAGTATATCTTAGAGGGGTCTATTTTAAGATAAGTTGTTTTCATATTGTACCTTTTTCCAATCCTGTTGTAAAGCCTGTCAGCAATGCTTGTGCTGAATCTACACCCATACCTTCCACAGCTTTTTCAAGAAATCGGTTATTTACCGATTTTACTGGTATGTCCTTTAATTTGTTGGGTTTTTTCACAAGCAAGGCTGCATCTTTCCCATAGTACCGTGTTATGGAAAGCTTGAACCCTGCTTGTTCTTGTTGTAGTGTTGTAGCGTTTCGAACTCCAGCTTGTATTAACCGATTTACGATAGTCGTTGTACCCATTCCGAGAATGTCTGAAATTTCAGAAAGAGTATAAAGCCTGTAAGGTTCAAAACCGTGAATCAACTCTTTTGGTTTTTCTTCCACTTTCTTAGGCATCTCGAAGCCTGGGTTAAGTATACCAAGGCCGGCACTAATAACATCCTCTCCTTGATAACCACCACCGTCTATTTTATAACCACGGCTTTTCATCTCTTTTTTGACTTCTTTATAACTGATGCCCAAGAGAAACGATAGGTCTGACAAAGTGTATAGGGTGTTAGGGACTACGAGGGGTTGGTTCATGATCTCCTCCCTGACTTTCCTGACAAAATTACCACCATGTTTTCAAACTGCTCAATACCTTTTTTCCGTAAAGTTTTTTGGCCTCTAGGAATCCTGGAATTTTTCAAAGAATCCAAGATGTGAGCAGCTCTTTTTTTGCTAAAAGATGCCGTTACGGTTGGAGCTGGTGGGACTCTGCCGAGATGTCTGTACACTTCAGACCTGAGATCTTGACATGTCCACGCATAAGCACCAAGCTCAATCAGGGATATGATTTCTGTTGCAGGCAACAGGCATAAAAGGTGGAAGTTGGTTTTGTGCATGTTAAGCATATGATCTTTGATTATTACATAATTACTACCTGTGAGACTGCGTATTTCAGTCATCCGTTCATATGCTTGGATAGCCTTAGTAGCTAAGGCCGGTGAAATCAAAGAATACGTAAGGTATAGCCCCCATTTTTTGAAATATGGTTCCATATTCCGGAAATGGTTATTCTTTTTGATATCCAAAAGTACCCCACCCATTTTGATGAGGTCATTACGTCTGCCTGTTTTCAATTTATAAACGGCAGCTTGGAGTCGAAGTGCTTTTTTAGTGGTTTTCTGTTTCATAGCTCAAGTATCCTCCTTTAAGGATTGGTAAAAAAACTTACTTATATAATTATTACCCTAAATTTGTTGGGTATCCTTACAAAGCTAATAAACGGCGTTGAAGCCTGAGTTGTAATTCTTTTTTGACAATTCCTTGGTTTCTAGGGGCTTTTAGTTTATCAAGTCCTTTTATGATCAGGATTAATTCTTGATCATACACAGATAAATTTATTTGCTTTTTCAGAGGGGAGTCTCCACATAGGTTTCTGACTTTTGATCGTAATTGTCGTTCGTTTAGTTGATTTAGCTGATTGCTTTCCACTAACTCAGCAATATCTTTAACAGGTAATCGACATAGAGTATTCAAGTTTGCTTTAGACATTTGAAACAGTTGCTTCTGTATGGAATTAGCTCTTTCAGCACCAACAACTTTAAGAAGCCCTTCAAATTTCTCCCAAGTATTAATAGCTCTATAGGCATATGACAGTGTGAATCCTTCACTGCCTAAGTATGCTTTCAAGCTGGAAAAACTGGGGGTCATATGTTTGTACAGTTTCTTTTCTCTGATGTTATTCAGCCACTGACCGAGACCGATGTAATCTTTCCGTCTATTATTTCTTAGTTTCTGTACCTGATTTTTGGCTTTAGACGCTTGGGTCTTTAAATTTTTCATATTGAACTCCTTCATTTGGATTGGGTGTGTGGCCCTCTTTTAAGAGGTTCCGCTAAATTATATTCTTTCACATAAAAATTGAGAGTTGGGCCTTCATACTTTAAGAATTGTGTACGTTCTTCGATCTGGAATGGGACACGAAGACGTTGAAGACGGAATCTAGCACTGTTACGTGTTAATCGAAGTATTGAATTGATTTCTCCAATACCGTACAGACGATCTTCAAAGAGATCATCTGTAAGAACAAGTGGCGTTAAAAGTCCAGGTTTAAGTGTTTCTTCTTCTAATAACATTTCCCCAGAATACATAAATTTTTTATCTATTTTGAATTTGGGCAGTCTTCGTAAATGTATTTCTTCAATTGTATGCTCACCACAGATTTCTCTTATTTGCTTGAAGGAGTAGATTCGATCTGCTCTGATTTTTTCAAGGGTTTCTTTTTTTGTGATGGGTTTGAGTTTCTGTAAGATTTTTGGTGCTTCTTCAGCAGCCTTTAAAAGAGTAAAACCATAATAAAGACGGTCTTTCCCTTTCACTCCACAGGAAGGGATTTCCTGCCTATCAAACATTGTTTGTGTTTGATAAACTGACTTATTAAGCATGACTGATACATTTTTAGCAGTGTATTTTTTATTTGATTCAAGAACAACTGAAAGTTTTCTGTCTGGGAAGGAACTTTTTTTTCCTAATACAATTTTGTTACTAAAAAACCCCTCAGTCATAGCTTTTTTAATATCTGACCCTTGATACTTAACAGGTTTTGTTGTTTTTGGTATTTGGAATGCCAGGAGCCTGCTTTTTATGGTCCCTTTAGGTAATCCTGACATGTCGGTTAATTCTTGTAGTGAGTATCCTTGTTTTGCATTTATTTTAAGCATGATATTCTCTCTTTCTACTACAACAACCCACAACTTTTCAAAACTAAGCCGTGGATGATGGGAATGCTGGATTATCTACATCACCCTCAACCCATTGGATCGGTTCTGTCTGGCTAGGGCTATCAGGGTCTCTATATTTTACTAAAGTTCCTTGCTTGATCATATTATGGATAGCAAATTTATTCCAAGCATAAAACCATGGCTCCCCCTTATCAGCATCAATTGGCCATTTCATCGGGCCTCTGAGAGCTGTATGGTTTGGATTCAGGTACATGACCATCTGTCCAATCAGTCTTAAAGGGTGGTCATGGAACAAGGTTGTAAGAACTGTAGATGACGATTTTGGTGAATCATATTTGTACGGAGTAAACTTAGGATCGAAACGACCAGTACCCACCACATACCCCACCCCATTAAAATCTAACCCCTGACACGGATAATCCGAACGGATCACAGAAAGGCATCCAATGATATCACTTTCTCTTGGTCTGATAGTTTTCTGGGTAGCTACTTTTTTATTGACTTCGTATACAATCAAGCAATGACGCACGGGATCACCGGAGGTTTCTGCTGCTTGAGAGTCATCGTATCCGTGTAGACGGATACTAATTTTGTGGGTATGATCAAGCCGAACTTCCGATACCACTGATTTTCCCCCCAGAGTCAATGTGATATCATGTTTGGGATTGACCCATTCAAAGATGGCTCGGACAGATTTTAGAATGGTTGTCATTACGCAAAGCAAAGCTTCTGACTCATTAGGAACAGAGATACCCATAATGTCTTCAAGGATCGTCTGTGTGGCCTGTAACAGTGGTGGGGTAGGCTTTAGTCCTGTCAGCTTGGGTGAAGGCACTACAATACGGTCTCCAAGTATATCCTGTTGAGTTACTTTATGATCTCCTGAGCTGAAAATAGAGTCTGGGATATTTAGAAGCAAATTTTTAACTGTCTCAGAAGGGATATCAATACCAATTGCTTGGTGGAAAGGTACCTTTCCTTTAATAATAAACGTAGATGGTTCACGCATCGTGTGTTTCAACTCAAAACTTGTTATTTCTGTGCAAAGCCCACGATGGATTGGTGCAACAGCTGCTGGGATTGGTGTTGGGACGTATGGAGAGTATCCTCCAGGGGATGGTAAAATTCTAGGAGTTTTATATTCTGAGGTTGTGAACCCTTTCAGCACCCCTTTTGGCTCATCGGGGTCGTCATCATCAAGTGCAGCTACAGTATCCCAGAGTTTTTTCATACCGTGGTAATCTTTTTCATTTCTTATACCGAGGTGCTCTTTAAAACTCTGAAGGTTTTTTTCATCCTTGAGATCTTCTTCAAATTCAGCCTTTGATGTCCGAGTAATGTTTTTGTTTTTTGCTACATCGTCAGAATCTTCTGAAATTATCTTGGGTGTCGATTTTCTAATTCCTAACCAGTTTCTAAAGCCCATGGTTCTTTTCCTTATCTAACGGATAACGCCGTTTAAACTCAGGGAGTTGTGCCCACCCTAAATTATTTTCATTAAGAGACACAATGTTATGTTTTTTCACATACTCAATGTTTCTGTTTTTCGGGTGAACCCATTGTTGTGTTTCCAGATCATAAAAAGTTAATTCTGTGGGTGATAATATTATGTCATTAGATGGTCGGAAATGATATTCCAAGTCTTCATCAAATTCCCTACTTAACAACATATTATCTACCCCAAGTCCATGATGTCTCATAACAGAATACTGCCGGAAGAACTGTCGGACTCCAGTGCTAACTTCATGAATGTACACCCCAAGCATTTGAGAAATACAACCAATAATGTCAGCTTCTTCGGTAGATAACACTGTCTTATCAAACAGTACCCTTTTGCTATAGTCCATTTCATCCAGTACCTGCAACATTACTTGCAGGGTGTTCTCTCCGTTAAGGGCTATAAACACTTGAATACGAGGGGCTAGTACCCCTGATAACAACATGATATTTTTATTGACAATAATTTCCCATTCTTTAGTGATATGAACCCAAGGCAAGATTTCAGTAGCATGTGGGATAATACGGACAATTGCTATTGTATTTCTTGGTCCAGCAGAATAGTCAGAGTTACGTTCAAGCTCCTGTTGTGTAAATGTGAGTTCTTCAACTTGTTTGAGGAACTCAGGGATTTTATGCCTGACAGTCATTTTAAATCCCCTGCCACCACTCCAAGTTTTTTATCTAATGCATTCAGTATTGCTATCAAGGCATCGGAATAGCCTTCGTTGTAAGTAGAGTATGCTTCCTTTTCTATTTGCTTTTGAAGCTGATGAATCTTGGTCAGGAGTCCTTTTCGGATTCCAGCCAGACCACCAATAATGTTCTGGGCATCATTCCCGATGGTCAGGATGTCTTTCAAAGCAATATTGACCCGTTCTTGAGCTTCCTCTTTGATTTGATCCTCTTTACCTGATGCAGTGAAATCAGCACTCCATGTTGAAAATGACATAGCATCTAGGGTACTACTATCAGGGAACTCAAGAAAACTTGTATCTAAAAGTGGCCTGTAACCAGGGGCTTCTGTTGCAGCAAAATGACAGCCTTGAGGGAACGGTTTTTTCAGTTTGCTTAGGACTTTTACACACTCTGGGTGTGTGCAAGGCGGATCATGAATCGTCATCGGTGCATTCGGACACCCCTTACAAGTTGGGAAAAGCAGTGGGGGTTTCATTTTTCTGTTCCTGTCAGATCAAGTTCCATATTTTCACCAAGTTCCAAGTGAGCCTCTTCGGAAGTTGCAAATTTCTCTAGTCCTATGAGGGACTTACAGATAGGGCAGTGTTCCGTAGAAATTATGTACCACTGTTCCTTTTCATCTTGGATGTTGAGTTTCACCACCTGGAAATCCAGTTCTGTTTTACATTTGGGGCATTCTTTTATCATTAACAGTTTCCAGTTCTGAGTTTTAAAACACTTTCACCAATCATAATTGCTATAGGGATAATTTTTTCTAATGCATTAGATGCTGAAAGAGCTTCTTCGGTGTCATTGATTATGGCATCAAGGCAGTCCATTACAAAGTCTCGGACGGCCTCAACGGAAATAGAAAATTCCCCAGTGGCTATTGGAGAGTCCATCTGGCCTATAGAACTACGTGGGTGCAGACTCCCAATTATAATCTCTGGAGTGTCTGGGTCGAAGACAAATGCCAACATGAAAGGTCCGAGTTTTTCACTGGTAATAATAGATGTTTGACGGCCTTTTATCTGTCGAATAAAAGCATTTGGGATTGAGGCCTTTCTTAGGCCTTCGTGGATAGTCCACGCCCATAAATTCTCAGTGCCTTCTTTTACGAAGGATTCGAGAGATTGGTTGATTTTTAGGTCTGGTATCATTGATTAACACCATCTTTCTTTAGCTGCTTCGTAAAGCTCAACACCATATTCAAATTTACCCAGAGTCATGTTAAGTAAAGCAGTCAGGTAAGCAGCCGTGCTTTGGTCAGGTTTCAAACCAAACCTTGCAGCCACATAATCTATGGAGTGGTGTCCACCATCAATCATTGCCCATGAATGAGCCACTTGACCGTTATAGTAGGTCACCAAGAAATGAGCATTGGTGCCACCTACCAACTCTATCAAGGAGTCAGGGAGTTTGTTGAATAGGACGGCATAACGATAGCCGTCCCCAGGTTCCCAGACGATTGCTTGGGAGTTGGGGTCTTCAATCCCAGCATTGGTAAGTGCTACCCGACCGATTTTTTGGTCCTGTATTTTCATTGTAGTTTTGTTTAAGTCCATTATTTTGCTGCCTTTCTTACGAATATGTAACGATGAGTAGCATCACCAACAAACCAGCGTTTTGATGCTTCAAGAGCTTCTTCATACAACCAAGCCTCTTTTGAACCTGCCAGAATCAGGAACCCGTCCAAACCGGAGTCAGAACGAAGTACCCAGCCCTGATTGTTTTTGACCAGTTCAGCACCACGATAGCCATCACGGAATAATTCTTCCTGAGTGTCTGTCAAAGTGGCACCGTTCGACATAGCTGCTTCGGTCAGTTCGTCTATCCAATCGACAGTTTTCTGGCCAGCGGTAATTTCAAAATGTTTAGGGTCTAACATGGTTTTTCTCCTATGATTGTTAGTCTTTCTACCCCAACAACCCACAAAAAATGAAAACTAAGCCAAAACTTATAGAGTACCTTCGAGACCCATGTCCACAAACTGGAATCCTTGAGCACATTTGACGCAGTTATCATGGGAGAGTAGTGTGTGTGTTTTAGAATCTCGTCTCATAAATAAAACCCCATCACCACAGATAGGACAATAAACACTATAAGTATCTTCATCTGTAGATGTCATACCCTTGTATTTGGTGAAAACTTGGTTGTGATGTTTTTGGGTTTTGTCAGTAATGAAACCAGAAAGGTATTTTTCTTCTCCGAATACAATAGCACCAGGAGCTCGGTGCAGCACACTCATATGATATACTTCAGGAAGTTCAACCTTCACTGTATTGTTTCCCAGATAGGAATTGAATAATTGTGAAGGATTCCCACTGAATCTCAAAGGCTTGCTGGGGTCATAAGAGGCAAAATAACAATCTTGATGGTTAGGTCCCCAAATGTGCCAGCCTCCACCAAATTCAGGCAAGAAAACACCAACTCCAAAACGAACAGTCCGACCTGTGGCGTCCACAAATCGAAGCTTATAAGGAGCCCCAAATTCCGGCGGGTATGATTCCCAAACACATTCTTCTTCACCAGAATAAATGATTTTGGTTATTTTTTCACTACGATTCTCATTGGCAGGTAGCTTAATGGCCAGCCAACGGGCATCAAGTTTTAGAGTTTCAATGGGAGTCATAAGGAATCCTTGGTATAGGGTTTCTCAACGTCTTACCATCCTCTGACAAAGCCAGTATGAGATGGTCTCCACAACAGAACGTGACAATCTGGCCATCATGTTCCCAATCAATAACGAAAGGAATATCTTTTTTAGTCAAATATGTTAACATTTCTTCTGCCGTTTTGGGGATTTCAGACTCTACCACAGGTATCCCTTTATTGCATACTGCACAGGATACAATGACTTCCTCTGGAGATTTCTTAGGGGTGTGTTTGTGCTTATTTCGTTTCTTTTTTGTCATCTTAATCCCATTCAAACCCACCGTCCGTTAGGATAGTGGTACCTTCACTTTCAATATTAGCTAAAGGTTCTCTCTCTATACTTCGGATAGGTGGTGCTTTATCATAAGATTTCCTTCTAGGTACTGTTTTGCCATCATGTCGTAAGTGTTCTTCAAGGACATCTTGTCTGGCCCAGTATTCGTGACCATCATAAGCTGGAGACACTTGGTATCGTTTATCCAGTTTGGTAACACTGGAATGTTTCCCATCAACAGTTGTAATGGTACGTTTCAGATCCCCAATGAAATAAGAAGGTTTGGTCTGATAACTGACAAAAACCAACCCGTCTGTTCTACCTTCACTTCCAATGATATACCACTGGTTATCTTGAAAAACTCCATGCTCGAAACAACAATGTGCATTATTACGAGGGACAAACCGCATCAGATAACCTACATTAGATTCCGAGGGGGCCTCAAACCATAGGTTATCCCCATCAGGGATACCGGCAGTGATGATTGACCCGTCTTGTAGTTTTATTTTTCGTCTTGACATTTAAGGTGTTCTCCTCTTGCATAGAAACCTTTTGGAACTTCAAGAATTACCCAGCCCCTAGAAGATTGCCCTCGACGGGCACATTTCAGAGCTGCCTCTTTTGATTTATGTTCTCTTTTACAATACTCTTCATCGGTAGGGTTAGAGCACGTCCATCTTACAGTAGCCACAATCAGTCTCCTTTTCAATTAGGTTACGTCACCTTAGTTCAACAACCCACAAGTTGAATAAACTAAGCCATCAAAATAAATCTTTTAAATCCTCAACTCCTGAATCAGGGCGTATCTGAGTCTTTTTCTTTGGGCTTTTCAGCTCCAACATATCAAATGTTTCGATACTTAAATCAACTCTACCCTTATTTGGATTCCTATCCAACCCGGGGTTTTGTGGTTCTGCTTCTAACAATTTATCTAAGTCATCAATTCCTGAATCCACATGAACAGTCGGATCTATCTCACGACCCCATCTTTTCCCATTGCTTCCGATGGAAATAGGGGGTCGGTTTTTGTTGTGTTGTTTCGGATATTTAGGGTAGTTATCCGGTTTCGGATATTTAGGGTAGTTATCCGAAGGGTCATACTTCACTATTGGGGGGTCAACTGCATCGAAAATACCAGTGTGTAGTTGAGTCCTCACCCAAGATTGGGTCTCCGCTCCTGAAGTTAATGATGGGTGTAACCACGGCCCTACAGGTTTATATTCCCTATTGATTGGTCGGAGAGATGTCCGTAAGGGATTAATCTCTAACCATTTGCCTTCGGGTAGGGGGATTCCCAGTCCTGTGGTCATATCAGGTACTACTATCCTATTTTCTATAATTTTCCAAGGTTTTTTGGACACAGGGACGGACACATACAGTAAATCAAGACCTGTCTCTTCAAAGGTACTTCTTGCCCAAGAACACCACCCAACCATATCCGTCCAAACTTGAGGGTTGAGAGTCATATAACATTTACGTTCCATTAAAGACCCCCTCTCTTCGATAATACAACCAGTTACAACAGGGTGGTAAAGGGATAGGTGTATTTCGAGAGATAAGGTGTGGCTTTGGTCAAGTTGTCCCCGCAGTTCAACCCATTCAACCACTGAAGTATCTTCAATCTCCTCTATCAACCATTGGTGGATATGAACGAAATCAAATATGTCCTTAGCAAGGTCATAAATTCGTTGGATCAAGCCGGTATTGGTGAGATTGTCCGTAAAAAGCCTTAAGCTTCTGTGTTTAAGAATTTCCCCTGCTACTGAGTAATTTGAATTATCCATTTTAATCCTCCGATTTAGGAGCCTCATCAGGGACTGCTACAGCATAGAGTCCGCCGTCTTTGGGGTTCTGAGGCCCCATACCTTCTTGACAACGGCCTTCATTATAATCCTTAGCTAGTTGGGTTGCCTCTTCCAAGGTTGCCCCACCTTTACCAAGCATCTGACCGGTTTCTCGGTACCCGTCGAGGCGGTATCGTAAAATAATCGTTCTGTAAGTCATTTTGCACCTTTCATTAAATTTTTTAGCCCCACGTCAAAGGAGGGCTTAATTCTCCTATTCCGACTAACCCTCCCTGTTGGAGAGCCCGATCAATATTTTCTTTGTTCCTTCGGTCATACCAAGTCCGAGCATTGTTGATCCAACTAAAGAAGTCAATCCATGATTCATTTCTGATAACCCTTCGATTAACAGACCCTACAACACCCAACTGGATATCAGAGTTTTCAATAACTATCATAACAGAAGTAGCTTTCTCTCCCATAACTAACCGAATTGAAATGGCAGGATCAATCCGCAAAGCTATTGTCCCAAATCCTTTATCGGTTAATGAAGTCAGTCTCCAATTATCACTGGACACTTCTGGAAAAATAGCCCTGAGCAATGCAACTACACGAACGAAAAGCTGAGAAGAATCCATAAAACAAGGGTTTATAAGGCTTAACCATTCTCTAGTCATCACCATTGGTATATCATAATTTTTGGAAGCAAATTCATCATAAGCTTCCGAACACCCAAGGCACAAATCAAATTCATGACACCCTGGAAATTCTGTCGTTCTACGCACAGCTGCAAGAACCGACTCACAGTTGTCACACAATATTCCATCTTCCATTTAAAAAACCTCCACACCTTTTACCCTAAAACGGTATAGTATCCCCATGACTATTAAAAGACACCACAACTTGTCTCTGAAACTTCTCGTCGGGAGATCTTTATCCGATGGATCTCCTTGGTCTGCATCAGAGGAACGGAAACTAATCCTTAAAGAACGAGAATTATGGGATACTCTCTCAGAATCCGAACGGTTAGAAGAACAAACTTTCCTAGCAGGCTTATGGAGTAGTTCCGAAAACAGGAACATCCTAATCCAACCTGAATGGGGCTTCGATGCCACAGGGGAAATCCGAATAACTGATTCAGCTTTTGGTATCCCACGCCAGAGTTACCGGCCATACCCTAAAGGGTTGCCTCTTGACGAATACCCAATGTTTGTGGGTGTTGTCCAGTGGCTTTGGGGTAGAGGATTTCAAGTCATTGATATCACCAATGATATTATTGCCGTTGCCGTTCCTGGAGCTAGGGCAATACCCGAAGTCGAGCGTCTTTATAAGTTATTGGTTCAGTTTTTTGCTAACCTCCGTATCACCCCTCATGGTTCAGATGAGGGGGTTCAAATTAGAGCACTTTATGATCCTGTCAGTGGCCAAGCGTCCCTTGAAATTTCGGGACTCAGTGACGACCTGCTGACTTAATACTGTTGAGCATCGTGGATGTCTGTACAAGGCATCCCACCGAGGATACGGTATTTGTAAGGGAACACTTGGCCAGAAGTGCGTTTCAGGGCTTCAAGGAATGTATCCGCACTCTGTTCGACCATATCACCTTCAAGAGTGAGAACCATCATACCACCCAATTCTCCAGCACTCTGTTCGTCAATGCAAAAGAAAGCATTGTGTTCAGTGCCATCAGCAAAACGGACATTACCTGAATGCAGAGCATAACCACCACCAATGTCACTACGGCCAGCTTTACCAGCTACAAACTTACTGGTAGTTTTACCGTCTTTAATAGTGCAGATGGTTCCTTTGGTTTTGGTTTTTGTTCCATATTGTTTAGGACGACGTGCCATTTTGATTCTCCAGTTCGGTTAAGTTTTCATCTTCTTACTTCAACAACCCACAAGAAATGAAAACTAAGCCAAATCTGTTTCACGGCTTAGTTTCAAGAAATTCTGGGTTGTTGGGGTATAAGAGAGGTACTTTAACTTAAACATACTAAGGAAACTATTATGAAAAACAAAGAAGTTGAGACCCTTGTCAAGTTGTTAACCGAAAAAGGTTGGCATATCGTAACAATGGAGTCCTGTACAGGCGGTGCATTGGCCAATGCTATTACTAATGTTCCAGGTGCAAGTGCTGTCATCAAGGACTCTTTCATTACTTATTCTAATGAAGCCAAGATCAAATTGGGTGTTCCAGCAGAATTGATTGATAAATATACGGTCTATAGCCTTCCAGTTGCTGAAGCTATGGCTAAACAAGCTATAGCAAATTCAGTAACCGACCATCAGAAAATCGTAGGTGTTGGGATCACTGGTTCTCTCACCCGAGAAGACCCGAACAACCCTAACTCAGAACCAGGTAAGGTTTATATTGCTATTTGTGTTTCGGGGAGTGCCAAAGGGAATGTTAATTTTTCCTATGGGATTATTGTCAATGGAGACGACAGGGAAAAAGGTAAGGAAGAAGTGCTGGAAGTTTTTCTTAAACTGACTTTGGATAGTGTTTGGATGAAATTATTATAAAGGAGTGCCTGATGGAAGAAATCATCTGTCAAAGATGTCAAACCTCTTTTAAATACAAATCCCTCGGTGGAAGAAAACGAAAGTTATGTCCGACATGTATTAAGGAGAAACTAAACAAAGAACGGATATGTTGTATTTGTGGTGGAACATATTTAACAAAGGAACGGCTGTCTGATAAAAGATACCCTTTGACCACCTGTTCAGAATCGTGTGAACAGATACAACAAGAAAACAAAAAAATCAAAGATCAAGAGTACAATAAGAAGTGGTGGCGTGAAACGTATTACCCGAAAAACAAGGCTGCTATTGACAAAAAAAACAGTGATTGGGCTAAAAATAATAAAGACCGTGTTAATGAATTGGTCAGGTTAAGAAAAGCTGATAAATTAGTGATGGAAACTCGGATTTGTAGCCATTGTGAGAAAGAATTTCAGGTTAATGAAAAAAATACGATAAAGAAATACTGTCAAATGAAATGTATGATTGCAGCAAGAAACAAACGCTACTACAGAAAAAACAAGGAGATTTGAATGGCTACGAGAAGCTGGAAAAGAGATGCTACTTTTATAAGAGTGTTTGGTGAGGGTGATTATGCAGAGAAAGCCTATGAATACCTTTACAAGGGACTTGTTAAAGTAGAGATCAGGGTGCCAAAAAAAGGAAGGAATTCTTATAGAGTTTATTTGGGTTGTAACAGTACCACTTTTACATCCTGGAAAGAGGTTGTCTCAATATTACCCAAGGAATATAAAAAAGCTCTTTTGCAGATTGAAAGGACCAAGGAATATAAAAAACAAAAGCTGAAACAGATAAGGCTTCACCGGTTTAAAAAACGAGTCTATTCTAAAATAATAACCAAACAGTCTTTAGAGGGTTTATCCCAAAGAGAAACTACCCTTATATTAAAAGATTTGGCAGCTTATAAAGAACAATTAGCTTGGAATCAGATCAATAGTGGGTACAACCCTAAAGTTGGAAACATGATTTTCGGATGAGGGGTTCTGGCTTAGTTTCTCTTTTTTGTGGGTTGTTGAAGTAAGAAAAGGAGAACAGTCATGAAAATGATTACCTTGATTTCAGTAGCAGATAAAAATAAAGCACTTCGGGTACTTAAAGATACCATAGGTGTGACTACTCAGTATAGTAAATTTATCCTTCAAAGTCTCCCCAGATACAATGCTTATGTGGATGAAAAAACATTGAGGGTTTTTGATAAAAACAATATCTATTACAAGATGATGGCTTAGTTTTGAAAAGTTGTGGGTTGTTGTAGTAAGAAACAACTGATAATTCAGGAGAAAAACAATGAACACTACACAAATTGACCAATTAGCACTAAGAGTACGGGCTGCAAAAAATGCATATTACAATGGTAACCCTGTAATGTCCGATGCAGAATACGACACTCTGGAAGACGAACTCAGAAAAGCTGACTCGAATCACCCCGTCCTGAAAATGGTCGGTATGGCTCCAACAGGCGGTTCTTGGCCTAAAGCCAAACACGAAATACCAATGGGTTCGTTGAACAAAGCTCAGGTCAAGGCTGAAGTTGAAAAATGGATCAAAGGGGCTGCTACGGCTGGTGAAATTGCAGTTATGGATAAACTTGATGGAGCTTCCATTGAGTTAACATACGAAAAACGTCATCTGGTTCGTGGTGCTACTCGTGGTGATGGTGATATCGGTCAGAACATAACCCGAAACATTCTGCTTATGCAGGGTGCTGTCAAGGTTTTGCCTTCTACCATTAACGGTCAACCAACCCCTGACAAAGTATATGTCCGTGGTGAAGTTATCGTATCCAAATCCCTGTTTGCCAAATTCTTCAAAGGGGAGTCAAACCCTCGTAACACTGCAAACGGAACAATGACCCGTCAAACCAACCATGACAAATGTAAACATCTGTCCATCATTGCTTATCAGTATATGCCTGAAGGTTATGGTATGGACACCAAAAAGGCCGAACTGACTACCTTGAAGGACATCGGTTTTATCACTCCCAGATGGTCAATCGTAAGCTCTCTGGCCGAAATCGAAGCTGTCTATCAGGATTACATTAACAGTATCCGTGACGGCCTTGATTACTTGATTGATGGTCTGGTTCTTGAAGTGAACAACAGAGACAAGAGAAATGACCTTGGTGACCTGAATGGTCGTCCTAAAGGTGCTATTGCTTACAAGTTCCCTCATGAGTCCAAGCCGACCCACCTGAAAGCTATCCGCTGGCAGGTTGGTAACTCTGGCCGAATCACACCGGTTGCTGAGTTTGATACCGTAAATCTGGCAGGAGCTAACATTTCTCAGGCTTCGTTGCATAACCTCAGTAACATTGCTGAAATGGTGAACGAAGTCAGACCTGGATGGAAAGAACTCTGTATTGATGATTCAATTTTGGTGAGTCGTAGAAATGACGTAATTCCCTACGTGGAGTCATTACTCTCCAGTGGTGATACGGCAGTACGTTTTAATATCCCGAAAAAATGCCCCGTATGTGGTGAAAAACTCAGCATGAATGGTGAGTACCTTGTCTGTACGAATTCAGATGAATGTGAAGCTCAGATTATCGGAATGCTGAAACGCTGGGTAACCAAACTGGATATCAAACATATGGGTGAAGCTCTCTTGACAATGCTGATTGAAGACGGCCACATTGAAGACATTGCTGACCTCTACAGAGTTGACCCTATCAAGGTTTCAGTTATGACAATGAATGGCCGTATGGTTGGTGGAAGTGCCGACCGTGGCTTCCAGAACCTTCGTGCTAAAAAATCTATCCCTGTCGACCTCTTGGTAGGTTCCCTTGGAATCCCAATGATCGGTCGTAGTATGGCAAGAAAAATTAGTGATGCCGGATATGATACTCTCTCTAAAATGTATAAGGCTCAGATCGTTGATATTGCTCAAATCCCAGGTGTTGGCCAGACCAAAGCAGAATATTTCGTTCGTGGGTTTAGCAAAAGAATCGGTTTGATTGCCAAATTGATCCAACACCCCGACGATGGTGGTGCTGGTATCACCATTAAGGTCACTAAGGGGCCACTGAAGGGCAAAACTTTCTGTATGACAGGCTTCCGTGACAGTGCCTTGGTGGATGCCATTGAAGGCTCAGGTGGGACGGTGAAATCTGGTGTCAGCAAAACTCTGGATTATTTGGTTGTTCAAGACGTAACCTCAACCAGTGGCAAAGCCAAGAAAGCTGCCAAGTACGGAACTGCTATCATCAGTATTGATGAAGCCAAAAAAATGGCTGGTATCTAAAAATAAATTTAACGGCTTAGTTTTGAAAAGTTGTGGGTTGTTGTAGTGTAGAAAGACAATAATGTTTTATAAATTTAACTTCTTTAATTTCTTTAAAAGGAAAAAAACAATGACAAAGAAAAAAACCCCAAGATCCGTAAATGCCAGTTACGATCCAGACATGTACTTGAAATCACACAAAAATGTCTTCAAAGGTCTGAAAACCGAATTTGTATGGCTTACCCCTAAACTAGCCAAAGAATTTATGGCTAGAAACATCAGTAAAAACAGAACCATGAATCCTAAACGCCTTGATATTATAGAAGGTGATATGGTGGGAGGCCTTTGGGGATTTAACGGAGATTCTCTTCGTTTTAACATTCCCAAAGACATGATTGATGGCCAGTACAGATGCCAAGCAGTCATCAACACAGGCATTACCATACCAGTAATGGTGCAGACAGGACTCAGCAAAGAAGCCTTTGATATGTTGGATTGTCTTGGTAAATCCAGAACCTTCGGTGAAACTTTGAAAACCAAAAAATTCCAGAATGTTGATGTTTTGAATAAAACCTTAAAGATGGTGATTTCATTACGAGAGGATTTCAAACCAGGCAACGACCGTTTCCCTGATGTACATCATCAGGAAACATCCCCTGCTGTAAAACTCAAAACCATAATGTCTGAAAAAAACCTTTCCAATATTGTGGATCTTGTTTGTTACAAAGACAAGAACACCAATACCAAAAAAGACATTGAAGAAGCTGCCCCTGCCTATATGGTTGCAGCATTCTATCATGTATTCAACAAAATTGATGCTGAGAAAGCCAAAACCTTCAAGGAAGGTATGCCATTAGGTTTCACACCACCAAACAGCCCTTCCGGTAAAATGAGAAAATACCTTGCAGCCCTTGAAGTACAGAGATTGCTTAAACCTGAGTTGAAACTCACAGGCCGAAAACTTCTGTACAAACAGATGTATGCTATCATCGTGGCCTGGAATGCTGAAATGAAAGGTGTCCCGTTGAACCCTAAAGCATTGGAGCTTGATCTGGAAAACGGTAAAGTAAAAGAGAACCTCATGCCTATGACTGAAATAGTTGGCTCTGAGAAGTATCTGGAATGGTTGAAAGCCAACGTCAAAGGCTTTTAATCCCTGATTACAACACCTAAACCCCCTGATGTAATGTCAGGGGTTCTTAAGGAGATTGATATGGGTCGTAAAATTACTGATGTAATAGAAGCTATCCGTGAAGCTATCCCGACTGAGGAAGCAGACCTTCATTCCAGATTGAACGCTATTGAAGAAACTGCTCAATATAGGGCACCTGAAATGATAGGAGACTCTTGGTATGACCTTGGTATCTTGGTGGGTCGGTTTGCTGACCCTAACGACCCACCCAAGAAAAATACTTGGCAGATGAAAGCTGTTTGTGCTTTGACAGGTCAAACAATAGAACAGATGGATGAGTCCAAGGAGAATACATGATTAAAATAGCCCGTAATGACCCCTGCCATTGCGGTTCGGGTAAAAAATATAAGAAATGCTGCCTACGGGCAGATCAATATCCTGAACCCGAAGAGCCTGAACCTCGTAAAAAGGGTTCGAAGATGCAAGCCAAGATGTTGATGGCAATGATGGCAGGTTTTGAAGCCCAACAAGGTGTTCAACTCGTAAAGAGACCCAAAAAGGAAGACTAATGATGGCAACTTCATATTTCAGAGGCTATCCGACCGTCGTGATTGACAATAAATGGTGTTATGAAGATACCAAGGAAACTATTGAAGATCATCTTCGGCCTTGTAAGAAATGTGGGCAAGAATATGAATTCAATGCCCCTGTTTAGGTATGTTGCCTGGAGTAGCTTTTGCTTGTTGTGGTCATGGAGTTCAAAGTGAGGCCTATGTCCATTTCGTTGACAGCCCTATCCGATTGGATGATTTTACCGTAACAAGGTTGAGGTTAGATGATGCTGGGACTAAAGAAAAAATATGACAAGAACAAATGCCTGGCTGTAGTCACAGATCAGGAAACTGGTTTGTTACACGGAGCTATGTATTATAATCACCCAACCCCTTCAGGTTGTGAACGGTGGCTCTTAGGGGTTACCACAAACCCCTGTGACACTGAACTCGAAGCAGCTAAACTTATCAATAAAGCTTATCCTGATGTGAAACCTTTGAAACTCAAAGGTCTCTCAACTGAGAGTTGTGATATTTTGGAACTTAAGCTGAAACGTGGGTCGTGCATCCATTGGATGCACCACAGAGACGGCAATAAGAAGCCTGCAAAGGGAGAAGATCCTGTTGACCCTATTGAGATTATAGAGGTCTCTAAGCCTTATAAGGAGACTGAGATTGATCCAACTATTCAGGTGACTTCACTTCAACTGAAAAGGTTGATTGCCACAGGTAGAGTCGAGTTAGACAGTTGCCAACCTGTCTGTAGTGATCTGTACTATTCGTATCTTCATTACCGTGTGAAACGTGGCGGAGAGAAACCAAAGGAAGTTCAAAATGTCATTGCTTGACGACTTCAAACTTGAAAAAATAGACACCAACGTAGATAAGACTGAGTTTGTCATGGTGGTTATACCTCATGTAATTGATACCCCAGCCCTCGTGGATTATGAAGGGTTCAGCATTGAAACGGATGTACGTGAAGGTGGCCTGACTGCTGAAGATATGGGGTTCGGACCAACAGGTACAGCTCCAGGATTATGGATTGGTGAAGGTGTCCCTGTTTGGGTACCTACAGGTTCAATGGACGGTTACCCAGGTGAATCTGAAACCGAAGCTACATATGATAACTTCACTTGGAGACGGCCAACCTCAGAAGAAATGGAAGCCTTAAATAACGAGGGGCTTTGGGGTAAACGTAAACGATGTTTACATTGTGGTGAGTACCTCACTGAGGGTGAAGAACTGATTTTACAAGTTAAGTTAACACCTGAAGATGAACCATCCTTTCAGAAGTTTTGTACTGAATGTTATGAAAAGGAGCTTGATAAATGAACGATAAAGACCTTGAAAATTTATGTTCAATCGAGCCGACTCAACCATGTCCTGACTGTGGGCAAATTGCCCTTGCTACATGGGTAGACATTGGTTTTGGACCATACTCTCAGCAGGCTGGTCCTTATTCCTGTACTGAATGTGATTGGGTAGAGCCTTGTCCTTATGTGAGTCCTGAAAAATGTGATCGGTGTGTGAGTTTTGACACCTGTTACACTCGTTTGGAGAAAAAATATGTGAGTTTTGACACCTGTTACACTCGTTTGGAGAAAAAATAAGTGATGAATTTATATACTGTCAATATCCGTATTCCAAATAAAATACAGAGTATTAAAGATGATGGTTCTATTGATGATTTGAAATGTTATCATTATTTAGTATTAGCATTAAAAAAAGATATCTACAGGTTAGTTTCAAGTATGCCTGAAATTAAGAATTTTAAAATTAAACCAGACCAACTTGAAATATCATTGTTCGATGTACCTGCTGTTTTTACGGATGTAGGGGGAAATCAGGTTTGGTTTGATATAGAAAACAATACTGATGAATAATATGCCGGATGAGAGAACAGACTTGATATGCCCCGATTGCAAAGCCTTGATGGTTCTTAGAGAAGGAAAATTCGGTTTGTTCTATGGATGCTCAACATATCCTGAATGTACTTGTGCTCATGGTGCCCACAAAGAAGGTGGTGCTCCGCTTGGTATTCCGGCTAACCGTGAGACTAAGGACTGGAGAATTAAAGCTCATGATGCCTTTGATGGACTCTGGAAAGTGAAAAAAGCAATGACCCGGAAAGAGGCTTACCTGTGGATGTCCGAAGTTATGGAATTATCACACAAGGATGCTCATATCGGTATGTTCGACATTGTTCAATGTGAGAAACTGATTGGTTTGGTATTTGATTTTATTAAAAAACTCCTGGATGAAGATCCGGGGATTGAATTAGAGGTGTAATGATGACGAACTCTTGGAAAGAAGATATGTACAAAGGTTATCGGGTAGTGTGGTCACAAGGGCCATCTCTATCAATCCCTTCATGGTGTCTTTACACATTGGAGCAAACCCCCGGAGACAGTATGTGTGCTGATTGGTCTTTCTATAAAGGTGGTTTTGAAAAACTGAGGGATGCTCATAAATGGATAGATGAACAGGTAAAAAAGAAAACAGCAGAGTTTTCAAGACATATGCCTTGTGAACGGACTGATTTGATTTGTAAACAATACCCTATGAAACTCCAGACTGGAAAACACGGGCTATTCTACGGCTGTACTAACCACCCGAAATGCAATGGCTCTCACGGTGCCTGTGAAGATGGGTCACCGAAAGGAATCCCAGCCAAAGCCGAGACGAGACAGTGGAGACAGAAAGCAATTGCTGCTGTGGACATTCTGGCCAACCATCTGCCGAAAGCCAACATCAAAGATTGCCAAGCTATTATTGAGCTGGCCAAGAAATTTCGATTTTAATGGCTTAGTTTCTCAAAGTTGTGGGTTGTTGATGTAAGAAGGAGAACAACAATATGCCTGAATTAAAATGTTTTTATCATGAAACTTTAATTTATTATGACGGTATTCAAGTTTTCAAAGCATTAGATGACGCCCGTAAAAAGGTTTATCTTGGAGTTTGTGTTGAGACTGGAAGTCTAGCAGATAAGTTTTTAGTCGTTGAAGTTAAACCTGACTCTGATTTATCTATAGAAAACCTGAGAACTCTAATCCTTGAACGCCCAAACCCTGAATGGTATCTGTTACAGACAGATGACTTTGAAGGAGCACTTCTCCTAAAACAACAATCAGGTGATATCCCTGAAGAATATTTACCAGAGAAAGAGATCAATATGCCCCTTATTTCAAAAGCAGCAAAACTTCTGGATGTTCCTGAAAAGGAACTCCAAGAATTCGATATGCCTGATACTTTCAATCCGGGCAATACCATTGCCGGATACCTGTGCCGTCGTGGTGACCACCGATACGGAGCATTAGTCATTAATATGGTTAATGGTGTGGGTGTTGAACCTCAAGTTGTTTGGTGTACACCGAAGCTTCACTACCCCTTTGGTAGAACTGAAATGGAAGATCGTAACTACCATTTCCCCAAGAAAATCATCAGGGTTGGTGTCTATGAGAAACTGGACGGCACGAATGTTCTGGCCTACTCCTATGCAGATGCAGAGGGAACACGGTACAGGACGTTCAAGACACGGCTGACCCCTATATTGTCAGACAACCGATTCGGAGCTCTGGCTCAAATGTGGAACGAGCTTCTGGAGGATAAACATCTTCAGATGATTACGTCTGTACAAGCTCTCAAAAACCAAACCCTCAGTTTCGAGATGTACGGCTACCGGAATCCGCATCTTGTGGTATATAAAGATATTCCGCTGTCTGCCAAGCTGTTGTTTTCAGTGGATCAGATAGACCAGTCTATCCGACCGTCTAACGGGGTGTTCTTCGAGGATTGGGGGGGTGACCCTCCATATCAAATGTATGAAGATCAAGTCATGATGTGGCCAATGGCAGTCCTGACTGCCCCTCAGTGGGTTTTAGTACCAGAAGCTACCTTAGAGTCCCCAGAAGACCTTGTGGCCTTCTACGAGTCCAAGAGGGACGAAGCAGAGGCTCAGAACAAGAGCTTCGGGGAAGACACCGACAAGACTATTGAAGGTATAGAAGGATTTATCTTTTATACCCTCGTGGAAGGCGGAGAATGGGAGATGTGGAAATGTAAACCACCCTCAGTGGAAGATATTCACTGGACTCAAGGCAACTCCGTTCCGATGACTGTCATCGTACCAACGGCCTGGAATGCTCTGGAATCCTGTGATGGTGAACTGACTCCCGAATACATTCGTAGTTTGTTGCTGGAAGAATTTAGCCCTGAGCAGGTCGGTAAATCCGAGATCCGAATCGGTAAAGCTGTAGCTTACATTAATGGCCGAGTGAACCGGCAGATCAAAGTCAGGGCACTGTATGATGACTCTGGTTTGGATTGGGAAAAAGATGGCCGTGGGAATATTATGAGAATGCTATCAAAACATTTTGACAGCAAAGAAATGAAGAAAGTGTATCAATCTTTGACTGAAATGGGGATTGTAAAATGAACAAACCACCTAGCAGAAAATGTAGGATGCAGTGTCCATTATCAGATAGGTGTCTTAGATATGATGCAAATATGAGTATCCATGACCCAACTATTTCTATTGGATATCAGGCAGATGAACAATACTGCCCGGAACAGTTGCTTAAACCTGAGAAATCCGACGAGGACTTTCAGGCACAAGAACTGAAGCGGATACGGGATACATACAAGAATGACCCTACTATTCAGAATTTAGTTATAAGTGGCCGTCCCACAGACTTGATGGCTGTTGATGAGATTCTGGCGTTACGTGGCCATATTGATAAGATGATCGAGCTCGTTGAAACTACTTTAGAGCTTAATACTGCAGAACTTTTGAACTGGCTTAAAAAAGCCAAGAAAATTAGGAGGTAATAATGAGTTATTATGTATTGGATAGCAACCTGAAACTGAAGTTTGTGAGAAATCTGTCTGTCGGATGGTTACAGCATTTGGTTAGGTTTGGATTTACTGTACAGCATTTGTCAGACAGTACCATAAATATCCTAAAAAACCCCTGTGATCACAACGAGATTGGTGGATGCTCCAGTCACATAAATGCTTTGGAAGCAGTCCAAGAATATATAGTACCAGGTTCAAAAATTACCGTAGTTTACCCAGAAAATGACTGGACTGTCGTTCGTACCATTTTTGAGAAAAAGGGTAAAAAAGAAATTATCGGCCATATGAAACCTGTATGGAAAACTAAGGAGACAGCATGAAACTGAAAGACCGCCTGTTGGCATTCGTTGACGTTGAAACGACTGGGTTAGACCCAGAAAAACACGAGATGATCGAGTTTGCCTGTAAAACTTCTGACGGCAAGAAAATCCAGTTCAAGATCAAGCCTCAACACATCGAAACAGCTCACCCAAGAGCCTTGGAAGTGAACGGATACACCCCAGAACGATGGAAAGATGCCATAGAGCCTAAACAGGCTGCTGCCATTATCCAAGAGTGGTTGGAAGAGGTTATCATCATCGGTCAAAGCATTAAATTTGATGTGGGTTTTATCAAAGCCTTGTTGAAACGGGAAGGTGTTGAATATGATAACAATTTCCTGAGATATTCTGGAGACACTGTTACCTTGGCACTGGCACATTTAGTCCCCAAAGGACTCACGAACCTATCACTGAAATCTATCATGCAATTCCTTAATATGGAACCTGAGCCTGATGTCCATGAGGCTATGAATGGAGTGGACTGCTGCAAAGCTGTATGGGAAAAGTTAACAGATACAGGCTTCGATGCTTCCAAGTTCCACAAACATTACTCCGGCCCGGAGTACGATAAAGAGTAAACAGCTCTTTGGCTTAGTTTTCGTTTCCCGTGGGTTGTTGATGTAAGAATGATGGTCTTAACTATACGGAGACAAATATTACTCTTAGAGTAATATAAAAAATAATGGATAAATATCTTCAACTCACTCAAAACATTGCAGTTTTGTCTGGTCTGTTTCATGACTGGATTAAAGCCTCGGAGTTTTTTATAACAAAACTCCGAAAAAACGAAATTGTCCAAGACCCTCTAAGACATGATTGGCTATCTGCCGTGTTTTTTTCTTCTATAGTTGGGAAACAATCCGACCTTGAATGGCTTCAACAACTTATTGATGGGAATATCCCATCAGAATTTAAAATACCTGACAACCCATTAGAAAATCTCCCAGACACAGCTGCCGTTATATTTTGGTTAATTTTAACGCATCACAGATTACCGATAATTGATCGATATAGAGGAAAAAACTGTGGGGATTTTCGGAATCTTTTTAAGTTTATTTCGGCTGAGTGGGGATACCAACATCTTAAAACCCAAGGCTTAGAGAAATGTTTTAAATTCCCTAAAGGATTACCAGACCATTCCCCTATTTTAGTACAACACATCCAGAAAGCAGCTCAGGATTTATATAATTCTATAGGTACGCTGGAGGAAGTAATCCAAAAAAGAAATCTTCGTACAATCCTGACTCAAGCTCGTATGGCTCTCATGTTAGCGGATCATTTCCATTCGTCCCAAGATGCTGACCCAAACTGGCCGAAGACATATCCTGTTTTTGCTAATACGTACCGAGACACTGGTAAATTAAAGCAACGGCTTGATGAACACCTTGTCGGAGTAGCTAATCAGGCAGCCTTCAATGTGAAATTTCTGCATGAGCTTGTGGACATTAATCACAAACACCAAGCCTACCCGTCACTCGTTATTAAAAGCCCCGCTGAATTTCAATGGCAAGAAGATGCTGTCACAGTTATCCGAAACCAGTATCAAAAAGGAGGCTTTTTTGGGGTCAGTATTGCCAGTACAGGAACAGGTAAAACATTAGGTAATGCTAAAATTATGCAAGCTCTATCGAAAGACGGGAAAGGACTTCATTATACATCAGCCCTTGGACTCCGAACCTTAACCCTACAAACTGGATTGGAATACCGTGACCGGATTGGATTAACGGATAAAGATATGGCCGTTCTGATTGGTTCTACTGACAACCTGAATCCATTCTATGCAGGTTCAGAATCTGAAGACTGTTTATTAGATAATGAATTGATTGGGGGCTTGGCAGAAGCAGGGTTATCCCCAGTATTACGAGATGAAAAGAGCTGTCGGTTTTTCCACACTCCTGTGGTGGTTTGTACTATTGACCATCTAGTTGGGGCTACGGAAACTAGAAAGGGTGGCCGGTATATCCTACCTCTCCTTCGATTGATGTCTTCTGACCTAGTTATTGATGAAATAGATAATTTCTCAAATGGAGACTCCGTTGTTATTGGCCATTTAATCCATCTTGCTGGGATGTTAGGAAGAAAAGTCCTCATTTCCTCAGCCACAATTCCTCCTGATATGGCAGAAGGGTATTTTAATGCTTATCAGGCCGGTTGGGAAGAATTTTGTAAAAACCAATCTGAAAACCCTGCTGTTAGTTGTTTCTGGACAGATGAGTTTGGAGCAACACTTGAATCTGTGGAGACCCTGACTGAGTATCGGAAATACCATCAAGAATTTGTTGAACAGCGTGTCATAGAATTAGCTAAGAAACCAATCAGACACCGAGTTAATATAGGGGAAATCCAACCTGTTAAAAATGAAAGCCGTAAAAAAACAAAAAACAGATTTTTTAAATCCATGACAGATTGTTGTTTCGAATTACACAAGGACAATTACACTAAAGATGCCAAAACAGGTAAATTAGTGAGTATTGGTGTTATCAGAGTCAATACTATAAATACTTGTGTATCACTTACAAAACATCTCTTGAAAACCAAACTTCCACCTAATATCGATATCCGAACAATGGCCTACCACAGCCAACAAGTTATGGCCTTGCGTAATGTTCAGGAGACTCATTTAGATAACGTGTTGAAAAGACACAAAGGTTCTCAAGCAATTTTTGATAACCCCATCATTAGAGAGCATGTAGATAATAGCTCGGCTGATCATGTGATATTTATTCTTGTAGCTACTTCAATCGAAGAAGTTGGTAGAGATCATGATTTTGATTGGGGTGTAATCGAACCATCCTCATTTCGGGCAATTATTCAGCTAATAGGACGTATATTACGACATAGGATGAAAAATGTTACACAACCTAATGTAACGATTATGCAGTATAACTTAAAAGGCTTGCTTGGAGACCGACTCCCTTTCAAACTCCCAGGCTATGAATCTACTCAGCATGTTTTCAATTCTCATGATATTACTAACCTCATTGATAAGGAGACTATCTGTGAAGGTTTGAATGCTACACCAAGAATTACCAAGAACACCCCCTTAGACCCCCAAAACAAGCTGGTAGACCTCGAACACACAATCACTCATGAAACCCTATCTGATTACACCCAACAAGGGCCAGAGAGTCTTGCAGGCTGGGTTAAGACGTTTTGGTGGATGACTGCCACACCTCAAAAAATGAATAAGTTTCGGTCAGATTATCCCTGCCTTCGAGTCTTCTTGATCCCCACGGATGATGGTCCTGTTTTTTTTGAAAAAACAAAAAGACATGGGATTCGAAAAATCGAATCCTTGTATGGAGTTAGGGTAAACAAGTCTGATGATGAAATGCCTTTGAAAAGATTATGGCTTCATAGAGATTTTGAAACTATTATTGATGGTTTGGACCTTATGATACACGGAGAAATCAACCTACCAACGTATGGTAAGGATAAAAATGAAATTCGTTATGAGTATTCTGACCAGTTTGGGTTAATTGCAAAATAGAAAGGATTTGAAAATGGATATTGAAATCCAGAAGTTTTTTGATGAACGTATCAAGAAAAAAATTAAGCATGGAAGTCAAAATATACCTGATGAACAGATGCCTGATTTTGAGAACAAAATCAGGGAGAATTTTGTTTTGGAAACGTGGTTGCCAATAGCTGCGGAAAAAGCAAAATTCGTTACTCTCCGAACCCACTCAGGGAAAATGACTCACCCTAGTGCCCGGACATCTTCGTTCGTAGCCAAGAAACCCCAAGAAAATGATGGTTATCTTCGAACAGGGAATGTTTCTGTAGAAACAGATATGTGTGGAGGTGGGGCAGCCAGCCTAATCTATTATGCCTTCATGAACCTCAAGCTGACTGATGGGCAAACCATTTTAAGCCACCTACAAAAGTCTACTGACTATATCAAACAGCAATTCGATATCCCTACAATGTCGTTCGATGACATCCAAAAAGGTTTTCTGGCTGTTTTTGATGAAACAGATGAAGACATTTATACTGATGGTTTACTCCGAGAAGTATTTTTCCCAGTTGACGATGGTTATCATCTTCTGTCCATTACGAGCCCTTCTGGGATCATTTTTGCCCAAACTGACAAAATTGATAAAATCCGTTTCTCAGAAGAAACTAAAGAAATCCGAAAACTTAAACGGCAGGGAAAACCGTCAGATAAAGGTTTTACCGAATTTTTTGACCTGACCATTGCCAACTATGGAGGTTCTCAACCTCAGAACATCGGAGCTCTCAACAGCAAGTACAAAAAAGTATACTTGTTATCAGCTTCCCCACCTCAGTTTAAAAAACGGAAAACCAAGCTACCCAAAACGAACTTTATGTCTATTCTGTGGGTAAAAGGCTTTCAGAGGTCTTTCCAGAAATTTCATACTCAGATAGCTATTAAAAAACAAAACCAACATAGCCGTCTCCGACGTGATAACCATATTCGGTTCATTGTGGACCAAATCTCTAAACAGATGTGGGCAGTTCGACAGACTGAGCCTGGATGGTCTAATTCAGATACCTATAGATCATTGCCCAGACATCAAAAAATCTGGTTGGATCAACAGTATGCTGGCAACCGCTATGACAATCCCGATTGGATGGGCAAAGTAATTGCTGATATTAGCAGATGGTTCATCAACTCTTATAACACCCTGCTCGGTTCTGATGCAGAGTTGCTTGACGATACTGATTTGAGACATGTGGAAACTATCATTCAAGAATGTGAGGAGGCCATCCGATGAAAGACATTTTACTGATACCAAAGATACAAGCTGAAAGTGCCAATGCTCATTCCAGTCCATACTCCGGCGGATTTCCTGCTATGACGGCTTGGATGGGTTTTGCTCATTTGCTTGAAAGAAAACTTCAACAGACTTCTTATGCAGGGATCAAGTTTAAAAGTGTTGGGGTGGTGAGTCATGATTTTACTTTGAGAAATTTTAAGCACCCCAAGGATTTCTGTTCCGCTATTATTGGCAGACGTTTACCCCCTCAAAACCCTAGTCAAAAAGGGGCACCTCTGATTCCCGACTTAACCTGTGACCTAACGGTTTCTATAGTGTTGGAATGTTCAGGGATGGGGATGATAGATCATGAAGATTTCACCAACACTATTAGGAAAATCATTTATAGTCTTAAATTGGCTAGTGGTGATATTGTAAACCTCCAAAAACCAGAAGTTCTCACCGTCCATGATGAGAAAAGCCAAAAAACCCTGCTCCGTCGGCTTATGCCAGGTAACTGTCTGATTGAACGTCGGGATCTGATACAGAAAGCTATGGAAAACGGCCAAGATGCCCTTGAAGCTGTTCTTTCTCATACTTGTATAGAACACTCATATAATGAGGTAACAGATAAGTGGGAAAGTAAACGGAAAACATCAGGTTGGCTGGTTCCAATTACTACAGGTTATCAAGGACTCACTAAATTGGGTCCTGCTGAAAACACACGAGATGCAAACGATACCCCACACCGATTTGCTGAAGCTATTGTAACATTATGTGAATTTATCATGCCATATAAAATTGTCGAACTTGATAACATGCTATGGCACTATCATTCTGATATGAACAAAGACCTTTATCTTTGTCAACAGAATAAACCTACATACTCAGGAGAAAACTATGTCTAAAGTCAAAATCCCCGGGAATTTGTCATTCCGCAAGCGTTTAGAACCCTCAAAAGGAATCCTTTTTGGAACTTCCTGGGACAAACGCCGAGAAATTTGTGTCCCTTTAACCAATGAACTTATCACTGTCAGAGGTGGTAAAACTCACCACCAAAATTTCCCTGACAATCGTGAGAAAGGTGAGTCTGAGTTGGGTGATGCCAACATCCACACTCTTGATTCCTGTTTGTTGTCCAAGGATCACGATACCGTGCGTTTAACTTACACCTTGAAAGTTCTCAACGGTGTTGCCGGTATGGAAAGCTGTAATGACAAAGAATTCCTTAACCTGTTCGAGGAATGCTTAAAAGAAAAACTGGATACTGTTGGAGTGAAAGTTCTGGCCCATCGTTATGCCACCAACATTGCCAATGGTCGTCCTTTGTGGAAAAACCGTGAAGCTACCCATATTGAAACGGTCGTTCGTTGCCGTGGCAGTGAGACAGAGTGGGTTTTTGACGGTAAAGAAATCCCATTGCATACTTTCGATTATGAAAGTTCTGCATTGACAGGGCTAACTCAAGTCATTGAAGATGCTTTGTTAGGTAACACTGACCTTATCATTCTGGAAGTGTCCTCATACGCTTTGGTCGGTCAAGGTCAGCCGGTATTCCCCAGTCAAGAATTCATTCAGGATCAAGGGAATGGTTTCAGCTCGAAGAAAGACGGGAAGAAAAGCAAAGTTTTATACTTCCCCGAAGATGTAGCCGGCCTGCACCCGCAAAAAATCGGTAATGCCATCCGTACTATTGATTCATGGTATGGAGACGGTGTCTCTCCGATTGCTGTGGAACCTTACGGTGCCCAGCCTACTTTCAATACCCATCACCGTAGCCCTTACGAACAAAAGGACTTTTATTCCATGTTGGTGAAATTTGTGAACAAGGAAGAATTGACCGAATCCGAAGTTCATTACTTCATGGCCATGCTGGTCAAAGGTGGTGTGTTTGGTGCAGCCAAATCCAAGCCTAAACCCAAATCCAAGTAGGAGAAAAAGAACATGAAATACTACCAAGAAATTACGTTGATCCCTGACCCTGTTGGGATGCCCCTGAGTTATTTACAGCAACGTCTGTTCTATCAGGTTCATGCAGCCTTGGCTCGTGAACCTGGGGATAATTCCGTGGGTATATCTTTCCCTGATTACGATGGGGAAGGATGCCAACTGGGAAATAAAATAAGGTTGTTAGCTCCGACTGAGGATATTTTAAAAAACCTTCAACTTCGACACCTACTTCTCAGGTTAAGTGATTATTCTCATTTGTCAGATATCCGACAGGTGCCTGAGAAAATTGAAAGCTATGCTTTTTTTCGTCGGGTTCAACCGAAAACCAGCCTTGGCAGCATAGCTCGTCGAAAAGCTAGACGTGAAGGGATTACAGTTGATGAAGCCTTGAATCTTTTAGGACCACCTAAAAAAACACCCAAACTCCCCGCTGTTTCAATGGAGAGTAAAAGTTCAGGTCAACAATATCCTTTGTTTGTTTCCCGAGTTTTATCTGATGAGCCAGCTACGGGGTCATACAGTACGTATGGATTGAGTTCCACAGGTACTGTACCTTTATTTTAATCAAAACAAAAAACCTAAGTGGTTATGGCTACTTAGGTTTTTTGCTTTTAACATTGGTAAAAACATGTAATCATGTATAGGTCTTTGAAAACTCAATAGTTTTATGATTTATGCTCCTGTGAACTGCCGAGTAGGCAGCTTAGAATAACAGTTTGTACCGGTATTGTTTGGCAGATGTGTGAACTGCCGAGTAGGCAGCTTAGAATCTGCTCTGGAAATTTTGAGTATCCATACTGCCGTGAACTGCCGAGTAGGCAGCTTAGAATTGTTTGATTTTCTGACTCATTCCACCGAACGGGTGAACTGCCGAGTAGGCAGCTTAGAATTGTTTTGTCGAACCGACATTGATTTTTGAAAAGTGAACTGCCGAGTAGGCAGCTTAGAATTGGAGGTCAGAAAGGAAACGGTAACTATGTCTAGTTAACTGCCGAGTAGGCAGCTTAGAATTCAGACAATAATTCAAGAAAGTATCAATTAAAGTGAACTGCCGAGTAGGCAGCTTAGAATTGGAAAACCATAGAATCAGAGAAGCTGGATTCGTGAACTGCCGAGTAGGCAGCTTAGAATACATGTGTCGTAACCGTGTTCACGAAAAATTCGTGAACTGCCGAATAGGCAGCTTAGAATGGGTAACGATGACGTTGGAAAATGTAGACAGAGGTACACTGCCGAACAGGCAGCTTAGAATGACAGGTCGCATCGTGAATTTCTGGATCTGAAGTTAACTGCCGAGTAGGCAGCTTAGAATATTGATATTGATGCTAATAACGGCAGTGATGAGTGAACTGCTGAATAAGCAGCTTAGAATACAAGTCACAATATTGGATTAGCAAGCACATAGTTAACTGCCGAATAGGTAGTTTAGAATTTGCTTTTTTGTGACTGTACCTAGAACCTGTGGTTAACTGCCGAGTAGGCAGCTTAGAATCGAAGAACACGTCGGATCTCCCTGAAAATATCGTGAACTGCCGAACAGGCAGCTTAGAATAGTTCATCACACAAGGCCATTAGCTCGTCCACCGTTAACTGCTGAACAGGTAGTTTAGAATACAGGGAATCTGCGGACTTTGCCAACCTTGATGTAAACTGCCGAATAGGCAGCTTAGAATTGGTCAACCGAACTACACAAAATGTCTTTTGCATGAACTGCCGAGTAGGTAGTTTAGAATTGTCCTGAAATGCCTGTTGTCACAAATGAGATGTTAACTGCCGAATAGGCAGTTTAGAATTATGTGGGATCAAAGCTCTCCCAAGGGTGGGTGTTAACTGCCGAGCAGGCAGCTTAGAATCATGTATAAGTTGCTCTCAATCCACAATTTAGGTGAACTGCTGGATAAGTAGTTTAGAATAATTTAATCAGGTCATTCATAACGGCCATTTTAGTTAACTGCCGAATAGGCAGCTTAGAATTCTTGTTGGATGCAAGTGTCTTATCAACATTTGTTAACTGCCGAATAGGCAGCTTAGAATTGAGACAGATCCCAAAGCTGAAATCGAATCCAGTGAACTGCCGAACAGGCAGCTTAGAATAAGGAACAGAAGCAGCTAGTTCAATTGGTACTGTTAACTGCCGAACAGACAGCTTAGAATGAAATTCCTTCATCCACATATTCGGCAACTATGTGAACTGCCGAACAGGTAGTTTAGAATTTTATGGAACTCACTACGACCGCCAGACCGGATCGTGAGCTGCCGAATAGGTAGTTTAGAATCTATTGACACCAAAGCAGATTGAATCCGCGGGAACTGCCGAATAGGCAGCTTAGAATGATGAAACTCTATGACGAGGAACGAGTGGAGGGTGAACTGCTGAATAAGCAGCTTAGAATACAATCGAATCAATGCCGTCTAAAAGCTCCGCAGGAACTGCTGGATAAGCAGCTTAGAGTTCGTATGGAGTAACCGTGAAAAACTGCCGGACAGGTAGTTTAGAATTTAGAAATAAGGGTGTGGCATTGAAGCCGAGTGAAAACTGCCGAATAGGCAGCTTAGAATAAGCACATCAGCTATGTTAAACCGCACTGCGTGAACTGCTGAATAAGTAGCTTAGCTTAGTTTCCAAAAGTTGTGGGTTGTTGGGGTAGAAGTAATTAACAATCTTAACCTATTTGGAGATAGAACATGGCCAAAACAATCATTGATAGTGTTACTTTAAATTTTACTGACCTTACCGGTGCCAAGACAGGCTGTACCAAACTCGGTTCCAACAAATTCTGGAAGGGCTGGGTTGAAGACCTTGGAGACGGCACAGGCAATTTCGAGTGTTGCTGGGGTGCTACAGGCACACCAGGTAAAGACACCGGAAGCAAACGAGGTATTGACCTTGATGATGCCCAAACCTTGCTCAATAAGAAAGTTAAATCAAAAGTAAAAAAAGGTTATACCCTCCTTGAAGTTCGTTCCGATGAGGAAGAGGTGGCCAAGGCTGCTGACAACGGTGTAAACCTCACTGCTGACAAGAAAGCCCCCAAAAAGAAAAAAGCTGTCAAGAAATCAACTTTCAATCCTGCTATCGGAAACTTGCTGGCTACCATCTATAATGAAACCAGCCGTGTTGTCACAGCAGGTCTTTCCTCTCAGGCTGGCTCATCTGCTGATAACCCTATAGGTAACCTGTCTGATGCCCAGTTAGACGTAGGTGGTGGCATTTTGGACGATATAGAGGCATTCCTGACACAGGAACTTGGCCATGAAGACACAGCTAACCGTGTTCAAACCTTGGCTTTGTCTGCTGATGGTGTACCTTCTGATGGTGTCATTGATTTGACTAATCAGTACATGTCGAATGTTCCGAGAGAAATTGACCGTTCACAAAGAGGTAGAGGCAACCTGCATCGTCTGGTTATTTCATCCTTTGAACGCTTGGAAGAGCAACGAAAGTTTTTACAGTTGCTTCGTGATGCTCACCTGACCAAAGGTGTCTTTAAAGCTGCTGCTAATGCTTCTACAGGTGGTAAAGAACAGATTTGGTATGAAGGCCTCAATTGCCTTATCGAATTGTGTGAGTCTGGATCAGCCGAATTCAAGAAAGTGTCAGACATATTCAACAACAACCAATCTCGTAAAAACCAGAACTGGTTCAGTGGTGGACGTTCTACTCTCCGCTTGAAACGGATTTTCAAGTTCACTCGTAATGGTACAGACAAACAGTTTGCCAAGTATGCTAAAGAGATGGCTTCCAAGCCCAATGCAGTCGGCAATATTTTTGCTTGGCACGGCACACGTACTGAGAACCTTCTCGGTATCAGTAAAACTGGCCTCTTGATGCCTGAAAACTTGCCTCGTGGTATCCACGTATCAGGTAAAGCTTTCGGCAAAGGGATTTATCACGCCCCTGATATTTCAAAAATAAGAACCATTCACGGTGTGCAAACAGATGGTACGAATGGAGCTTTGAAGTCTATGAACTATACCTCTTCAAGGGGAGCTTATTACGGTTCAAATAACACTTCAAATTCGGCCTTCATGTACCTGCAGGAAGTTGCTTTAGGTAACGGTGATGTTCATACAGCCCCTTGCTGGGACAAACACCGTCCGAATAACTACCCGAAGAACGATTTCATTTATGCAGCAGCCGGCGGTTGTAGCACGTTATCCCATGATGAATTGGTAACTTTTTCTCAGGATGCTCAAATATTCCGCTATTTGCTTGAGATTGAAGCAAGATAAATCCAGCTATTTCCATTTTGGAAACAGTTGATCCCTGCCTTTACGGGCGGGGGTTTTTTTTGGCTTAGTTTCTAATTTTTGTGGGTTGTTGTAGTAAGAAGGCAATGATGCCTGATAAGTTGGTTGAAGCAAGATAAACAGGAGGATACTGTAATGACTAATTCAAAAAATGCTCAGAAGTTTGCCTCGTTTACCTATGCCGAGCAAAAAGAACTTTCAAATGCTCTTAGACACCACTTGAGTGAGTGTCAGGTACGAGAAGAATCTCAACGGGATGATGATCCGATCAAACTCTTTGCGGAAAGTCTTCAAAATGTCTGTAAAGATAAATTTGTAGATTTAAGCCCTGCTGCTGCTCTGGAAAAAACTACCCACGAGACAGCAAAAGAGCGGATTACTCGTGTAGCATTGATGAGCAATGCTTTGTCCTATGCTTTAAAAGAGGGTATCAATAATGAGACTTAAAAAAGGTGAAAAAAGGCACATAAACCCAGATGGTAATATTGGTGGGAAAGTTAGTTTCGGTTCTTTTGTTTCGAAAGATTCCTTTATATCATATGATTCTATAGTCCAATCAGGGTCTACAGTAAAAGAGAAGTCCACGGTAATACAATCTACTATTTCGGGTAAATCAATTATTCGGAATAATAGTTTTGTACGACGGTATGTTGTTTGGGAACAGTCTATTGTAGATAATAGTAATGTAGATAATTCTTCAACTAATAAGGAAGAAATACACACATCCATTATACAAAATTCACAAGTGGCTAATTGCAGCCTTGTGAATTGCTACGGTATTAAAAATATGGAAATTAAAAAGGTAACAAAATGATAAAAACGGAACAGTTTATCAACCAGCTTACTAAAGCCTTGGTTGAAAAAGACGTTGAGAATGTTTACCGCCAGTTATTCCAAATGGGGATACCTGACAGTGTGATTACTTCTCCCTATGGTGGTGATGGTATGTTGAAAAGTAAAGCTGAGAACCTGATAGCTCTACTTGAATTCAAATATGACTATGACTTCACCAGTCGTAAAGACACCATCAAAGTTCTGATACAGGCTTTATACTATCTTAAAAAGGCTGAGTCTGCCGGGGATATCCTTCCTTCAATTGTTTTTGTCGGGGATAAAAACGAATGCTTTGTTATTCATTTGAATAGCCTTCAAAAGTATTTGGATGCTGATATTGATTGGACGATTGCCCCTTCAAGTGCTGGGGTTAAAAACCCAGAACTGACATTGGAAATGTTCAATGATAAAGAAGTGAACCCTTTCGTATTTGATGTAGGTAAAGGGTTCGATTTCTCAGAAGTTGTCAACAAAATACTGGACTTGAACAGTAATGTCGTTCGGTTGGTTCGTATCACTGAGAAAAACATCAATAACATCTTTGAATATTTCGTTGGGAAAGTCTTGGTGACCTCAAAGAAGCTGGACACCAATGCTCAAGTAAGCCTGTTCATCAATATCCTGACCAATCCTGATGAGAACTACATCCATCCGAAAAAGAAAAACACCCTGATTACACCTGCCGGTGAAATTACAGTTAAAGGTGCAAAGTTTGCATCCTTCTTCTCTCACTTTGAACGGGAATACAAGCCCTCAGAGAAAGAGAACCTGATAGCTATTTCCGACCGGTTAATTGAGGACGAAACCCGCCGGAGAGAGGGTGCATTTTTCACCCCAACAATCTGGGTAGATGAAGCTCATAAAATGATTACGGAGCAATTCGGCTCGGATTGGAAAGAGAAGTATGTTGTTTGGGATTGTGCCTGTGGAACAGGTAATTTGACTCGTGATTATAAATTCAAGGAATTATATTGTTCTACCTTGGTGCAAGAAGAAATTGATATGATGATTCAGAATAGGATTAATCCTGAAGCTGTAAAGTTTAAATATGATTTTTTGCAGGATGTACCTGAAGGGGTTGTCACAGGTTTTGGTGGTGGTTGGGAAGAGAAATTACCTGAAGGTCTGGTTAAAGCCCTTGATGAAGGCAAACCTATGATTATGTTGATCAACCCTCCTTATGGTACAGCAAGTAATCGAGACGAATCTTCTAAAAAAGGAGTTGCTTTTAACCAGGTGAATGCTGAAATGAAAGCTGATAAATTAGGAGCTTGTTCCCAGCAACTTTATGCACAATTCATGTATAAAATTGCTCGTATTAAAGAGCATTACAGTCTAGCAGATATGAATGTGGCTATTTTCAATAAGCCAAACTTTTTAACCGCCCCCACCTACAAGAAATTCCGTTCTTTTTGGGTTAGCCAATTCAGAATGAAAAAAGGGATGTTGTTTCAAGCTAGTAATTTCTCGGATGTTTCCACTCAGTGGGGGATTCTGTTTAGTATCTGGAAATCAGGAGGTTATGGAAAATATATGACCTGGGTTCAGGCTGATGTTAAAGAACAGGTTCCTGTTAAAGGCTTGGGTTTGAATACCATCCAAACGATAGGTACAAAAGATTTTGATAATATGGACAATAACTACCCTGCTTCAAAGTGGGTCAGGGAAGAAACCAAAAATGATAGAGTATCTTTTAAATATGTCTTATGTTTAAAGTCATCTATAAATATAGGAAACAAGATCAAAACTCTTCCTATAAATGCTTTTGGGACTTTCATATCCGATACAAATACTGTTTATCAAAACTCACAAGGGGTAGTAATACTTAACACACGAAATTCTGCAAATCAGGGTTCTTTACCTATAATCCCTGAGAATTTCCGCAAGGTTTGCTCCCTCTTTACAGCCCGTAAAACCATAACAGGGAAATATGCCAACTGGATAAACGACAAGGATGAATATAAAAGACCAAACCAAACCCACGATGATTATGAACAATGGAACAACGATGCTATTATTTATTCTTTGTTTCACTCAGCCTCAAACCAGTCTTCACTCAGAGATATCACGTACAAAGATAAGCAGTGGGATATTGAAAACGAATGGTTCTGGATGTCTATTGAATCAATCAAAGGGTTGGCCAATGAACACTCCAATCAGGCCGTCTATGACGACTGTAAGGCTAAAGGCAAGGAAAGGCATGTTTGTACCCTCCTGAAGGATTTAAAGCTCTCTGACGATGCCTCAGACCTTTTAGTTGAGGCCAACAAATTGGTCGAGAAATCTTTCAAGTTCCGTGAAATGATGAATGAAGAACACCCTGAATATCACCTCAACTCCTGGGACGCTGGCTGGTATCAGATCGTCAAGATCCTCAAGGAATACCTGCCTGATGACCTGAAAGAGTTCCGTTTAGGGTATAAGAAGCTGGAGGATAGACTCCGAAGTGGAGTTTATCAGTTTGGTTTCTTGAGGATGTAAAATGAAACCCTGTAATCAAGAAAACAGATACATGAAAAAGGTAAAATACCGTCCGGCTAAGGATGGTGAGGTAGTATGCCAGGATTGTTTTCATTTCACATACCACCCATTCCCGAAACCTTGTTGTGTTGATGAAAATAATTTCCACATGTTTTTCTTAAAAGACCCAGAAAAATATACTTGTAGTAGAAGTCGGCCAGCTTAATTTTCTAAGGAGAAATACAATGAAAAATTTACTATTGAGAGCAGCTGCTATACTTATTTTTTCTGTGATGATATTAGTTTTATACTCATATATGACAGCAAATCCAAATAAGTTTAACTTCTCGGCCAAAGAAGCACCCTCTGAAACGATAATCTATGCCACAGGTAAAGTGGTAACAGCAACGACATGGAATGCTACTGTTATGGTACTTACACGCCCTCCAAGGGCAGGTGAGCAGCCTGAGAGGCTCACTTTTACAAAACAGGATACCGATACAATCCACATTCAAGAGAAATTCACCCCGACATTAAATGATGAGGCATTGAAAAACAGAAACGAGCAGACTTTAAAAACCTTAAAGAACCTGAAAAAGCTATTACCAAAGAATACCACTGTATCTTATGACCCATCTTTTGGGGGCATTGTGATATTTGCAGAAGGTCGAAGATTTGATTTTGGGGTAGCTTCTAATGAAACAATTACCTGTGATGAAACCTCTTTAAAATGATTCTGGCTTAGTTTCGGGTAGTAGTGGGTTGTTGTAGTAGATGAAAGATGGTCATAACGACCTTTAACCAATTTTTAATAGGAGAAAACTATGTCAAATGCAATTGATTCCCAAACAAACAAAGATGCAATCAAAGCCTCAACCGACTGGCGTGAAGCTGCTGTTGATCTAATCAGGTCTGAAATTTCAGAGGGGTTAAGCTTCTCTTCTGGTGAGATAGCTGCAATAATCCGAGTTGTCCGCCCTGAATTGAAATTCATGGTCAGTAAAGTCGGTGAGCTTATCCGTGATAAATTCCATGATCAAGAGCTTGACCAGTATAACGATGACGGTGACGGTTATCCTACATACCCCTATCAGGGTCTGAGGATTGCTCAAGGCTTGTTCCCTGATCGTACCCCTGCTGGAACCGAAGTGTTTGTATATGGTCCTTCTCAAGAAGCCATTGATGAACACGATTTCGAAGTTTACATCCCAATCCCAGGTGAAAACCTGAGTGATTACCCTGACCCTGATGTTCAGGCTGCCAGTGTCCCAGCCCCTGCTGCTTCTCAAGTCGTGAGTGACCGTCTGACAAAAACAGACATCAAAGCTAAAGTCTGGCAGGACAACCGTATGTGTATCCCTCGTAAAGCTTTGGAAGCCGCAATCTATCTTGGAGACGGAGTCTTGGGTGTTTCCAGTGACGTGTTTGTCTCTCAGACTGATACCGAAATCGTGGTAGTCATGGCTGACCCAAACAGCACTGAGTTCAAATCTTACAAGATGTGGGCTACCAGTGGCAGCCGAATTGCTTTTGCCTCTACTGACAAGGATAATCCTTACGTCCCAGGTGAGTACAATTGCAAAATTGAAGCTGGTAAAATCACTGTAAACCTGAAAGACTAAATCCTAACCCCTCCTTGAAAGAGGAGGGGGGGCTTTGGAGGTTATTGAAATGCCTGATACAAATGTTGTGGTGCTTGACGCACTTACTGTCTGTGATAACGATATAGGTGTCTGCTGGAAAATACAAGCAACTTATGATTTATCCCAGTTGCCTGTTAAGTACCACGTCCTAGCTACTCAGTCCATAGTACAGTCACAAGAGACGATAAAAGTATGTGATCGGCTCTCTGATGAAGAAGAACGGAATCTTGAGCTTGGGTATATCGGTCGTTTATTTCGGTGGGTTTTTGGAGGTGAGTAGTGACTACTGCTACAGTTCCGTTAATTACTCAGGACTTCATCAAATTTACGATGAAAGATAAATTTCCCGGATGCCGTCTGAGAATTAATGATCGGATGGGTGGTGTAGTTTTAGCCATGACCGTCTGGCATTATGATATATCCCTCTCACTAACTGAGCAGGAAGTATCTCTCTCCGACAACATTGGGGAGACCATGATGACTTTGACTTATTTGCCCAAGGAACTGAAAGCCGAAAAACCAGCAAAGACAATCATTCTTCGTCGGTTAACGACTGATGATCCTGCAAGGGTAGCTCTCTTTATTAAGAATGTGAAAGCTTATATGAGAGGGATCGTATTAGCTATCAACACAGCAACCTCAGACCCTGCTGAAAAAGAAGCAGATATCTTTGGTTTCGAGGATAATGATGGATAAATGCAAAAAACACATTGTACCGTTACTTTGGGTAACCAAAAATTGGATTGCCAGATTAAATAAATTTCTTCCACTCGAACCAGACACAATGTATGGGGTGTCAGAAGTGGCTGCTTTCCTACAAGCCCCTAGTTCTTTTTTGGTAAATCAAACTAAAGGTTTTAAATCCCGTACCTCTATTTACAGAGGTACGGGAAGATCTGGTTCTATGATTTGTGTCTCTGGTAAAGAACTCCAACCATTGCTAGAATCCTGTAAGCTTCGAGCACCGAAAAAACCTAGAAAAGTTGCTCAGTTGATGCAGTTGGAGACCCCTAAAATCATTCAGTCAGAATTGGTATGTACTGATATGGGTAAAGTTAGTGAGTTGGTTGGCAAGCTTCAAGATCAATTAGACAAACTCCCAAAGGATATGGCTAGAGAAGTCTCTTTTCAGTTGGCTCGGCAGTATTGTAGATCAAGATCACAAACTAAAGGTTTAAGAAGTGGGAAAAAAAAGATACCGTCGAAAAACAATTTGGAAACAAAGATGGAAAAATCGACGACCTGACGGTACTTATGTTACCACAGGAGACAACTGGACTTATTGGAGAAAACAACGATGCCCTCACTGTGGCAGGAAATACTATTATTTCCGTATGCCCTGTACTCGTGAGGAAGTTCTCTTAGGTTTGAAAGAGGAAGCCAAAAGAGGTGATATTACCTGTGTTACTCTTAGGACTCTCCTTGGCCGGTGTCATGAAATAAAGCTGGATGCTTGGGATGCCCACATTCGGATGTGCAGCGGTGAGTTTGATATGGAGAATCTGGAACTGGATGAAAATGGAGAACCTTCTCTCGAAGACCAACAAGAAATTATGGAAATCTCTTATAGAGAAGGACATTTTCTGGACCCAAAAGTTGTGAACAAAAAACGAAAGAAAAAATAATAGCTTAGTTTATCTAAGTTGTGGGTTGTTGAGGTAGGAGGTATTTATTGTGTTACATTTTGAAGAAGTAAAAATCGGAGATTTTGTCCGAGATCAACAAGGTCTTGGACGTTGGTTGAAAGTTTTACATATAGATCGGGTAGATCAGCAGACAACTTTGGTTCTGAGTTCCGATATCACTCCGTTGATCCGAAGTGGTTCAAGGAATAAAATTGAAGTACGGAGAAAACAATGAGTTTTGAAAAATTCATGTTAACGGAAAATTTTGAAGTTAATACCTGTTGGGACTGTGAGTCCCGGATAGGTGAGGAATGTAGTTATGATGGTCATGAGGTTTTTCCTGACAGTGAAATCTGTGACCAATTTTCAAAAACGGAGGTCACCTAAAATGGCACGAGAAGCAACAATACAAAGAATTGAAACGATTAGCCCTATCAAGAAAGCTGATTTTTTAGAACTAGCTACATTTGAAGGGTTAGGCTGGACATGTGTAGTTAAAAAAGGGGACTTTAAACCCGGTGACCCCTGTGTTTACTTCATGATCGATAGTGAACTGCCCCCAGAAGCACCGTGGGCAGTTTTCTTGGCCGAAAAAGGTAGCACACGTATCAAAACGATGCGTCTCCGTGGAGCTTTGTCTCAAGGACTGGCTTTGAAGACCAGTATCCTGATGGAATCCCTTCATCCTGATAATGATGAAATCATTACAGGTATTCAGAGTGATAGTATGGGTATTGAATTCACTACTGAATCTGGTTGGCAAGACCCGGTTCGGTGGGGGTATGACGTGACCCATATGCTGGGTGTCAAACACTACGAGAAGCCGATCCCTGAAGGGATAAGCGGAGATCCAAAGGGAGCATTCCCCGGGTACATTCCGAAAACTGACGAAACGACACTCCAGAACATTCCGGCTATCCTACAAGAGATGGAAGGACAGGAAATATATGTCACAGTTAAATGTGATGGTACTTCCACGACGTTTGCCCAACTCGACGGTGATATAGATATCTGTGGCCGTAACTGGTCTATGAAGGAGTGGTCTCGTGAGGATGATCCTGATGGTAAGCCACCCATTCACAACCTGTACTGGATTATGGCTCGAAAATACGGAATCTTGGATATTCTCAAGGAACATGACGGGATTGCTATCCAAGCTGAAATGGTAGGCCCCGGAATTCAAGGTAACCGCCTCGGCCTCGACGAAACAGAAATTCGTGTATTCGATATCTGGGATATTAAGAAAGCTCAGTACTATGACTTTGAAGACCTCTGGAGTTTCTGCCAGAGATACAAACTCCCGATGGTTCCGATAGTTTACCTGACGGGTAGTGATTCTCAGAACCACCTGTGTTCTGAGACTGTAACAATGGAAGGACCTATGTTGACTCAGGAATACTGGTTGAGGATAGCTGAAATTCGTCATTACCTCGGCACGGAGAATCGTATCGAAGGACTCGTCACCCGTACCTGCAAAGCTCAGTACTTGGACGGTGTTCAGAACAGGGCTTCTTTCAAGGCTTTGAATAACATGTTTCTGTTGAAAGACGAGGAGTAGTAATGGCTGATAAAAAGAAACCCTCCAATGACGGTAATGGTACAATCATTATGGCTTGGATTTTTATTGCCTTCTTAATGTGGGCAATGATGATGGTCGTATCAGGTAATATCCCTGACAGTTGGAAGACTAAGAAAAGAGTCCAAAACGAAGAAACGCCCCTCGAAGGGAGCGTTGACCCGAAGATACTATCAACGGGGTGGATGAGTAAAGATAACAAAGTTTAGATAAGGTGTCAAGTTAAAATGAAAAAAGAATGCCCATTCTGTAAAAGAAAATTTGCTGGGAAAGCTCCTGACGGAGAATCTTTCTACGACAAACACGAACGGGACTGTGAGAAACGTACCCCTCCCAGTGCTATGAGCCTGCCAGTTCAAGTCCAAATCACTAAATGTCAGAACTGTGAAGGAATGGAGTTCCGGTTTGTCTGTCACTACGATAGTTGGAATCCTCGGAGTGCTCTCTGGGAATATGCTTGTAAAGCCTGTGGCCAACATCATACATCAATCAGGTCTTTGGACACAATAGCTTCGGAAGTTCCTTATGATACAAAGGGACCAACGGAGCGTAAACCTCCGAAATGGGATAGATAAAATGTCACTTACAACGTCAATGGAAGCAGCAATCCCTATATGGATTGCCAAACTATCAAAACAACCTCTTGATTATGTCCTTAAACGTATGGCTGAACAATCAAAAACCCTCCCCGGACTATTAGGTGGGAAAGGTGAGATTATGCTGTTCGGCGGTGGTGAAAAGGGAGAAGCAGCAGATATGTTTAATCAGACAGCCGAGGCCGTGGCCTTGATGTCTTTTTTACCAGGTGGTATTCATGTCTTTGGACACTGGGAATCAACACACCCTGAGAAAGAAAAATAACATGCCTTATGCTGAAAAAACATCAGTACCTGTAGGGCGTAGTAAAGAACAAATTGAGGCTATGCTGCTAAAAGTAGGGGTGGAGAAATTTGCTTACCTATCAGAGGCTACCAATATTCTGTTGATGTTTAGCTATAAGGGAATCCCTTACAGAATTCATATGGATATACCACCCCATAGTACTTGGAAAGGGTCCAAAAAAAGCAGAGACCAGGAAATCCGTCGTTTGTGGAGAGTATCTTGGCTGGTCGTAAAAAATAGGGTTGTCTTAATTGAAGAAGGTGCAGAACCTTTCCAGGCTGCTTTCCTGCCTTATATGGCAGTCGGGGGAAACAACACATTATACGAAAAAATGCAAGGTGCCTTGGAAGATGGTCGTGTTCATGATGCCCTTCCAGCTATACCGTTTTATGAACCCTAATGAGGAATAACATGTTTGAAGATAAAACTATTACATTGACCTGTGTTTGTGGATGTGGTTCTATCAGATTCGACCTTTTTGCTGAGGAACCAGAAGTCTGTGTTACTCCTTATGCTCTCATGAGCCGGCCAATAATTATGCCAAATTCTATCTGGAATCGGGTAAGACTGGCTTGGGGGGTATTATTTGGGAAATATCCTGAGCCGACTATGATAATCGACCAAGATGAAGTACCACTGCTCCATGAATTTTTACATCAAACTGAAAAAGCTTTGAAAAAGAAAGAAAATAAATGATTTGGTTTACTGCCGATCCGCATTTTGGCCATAGAAATATTATTAAATATTGCAAACGACCCTTTAAGGGTCCGAAAGAAATGGATACTGTTATTAGGACAAACTGGAATGCTTTGGTTAAACCCAAGGATACCGTTTACGTCCTTGGTGACTTTTCCATGTCCACTAATAAGAAAAACCTTGAAGATTGGTTTAATGCCCTACACGGTAAGAAAACTCTTATCGTAGGTAACCACGACTCCAAGGCTTGTCTCAAGCTCCCGTGGAAAGATGTGTTTGAAGTCAAACAGATACGCCATTCTGGCCATAGAATCTGGTTGAGTCATTATGCCCATAGAACATGGCCGAATGCCTACCACGGTGCAATGCATCTGTTCGGCCATTCACACGGAATGCTGCCACCCTACCGACGCTCAATGGATGTCGGAGTTGATGTCTGTGACTTCAAACCGATATCTGGAGACAAGGTAGTAGAGATATTAATGAAAAAAGAAACAACTTCGTAAGGAGAAGTAATGGAAAATTTAGCTGAAGTAGATGTTGAGGTTTTAGTTCATGGTGAAAAAGCCGTGAAAGTTACCAATGGTGTTATGGTGTGTTGGGTCAATTACAAGATCATCGATGATGATTCAGAAGTTCACGAGAAAACCCCAGTCGGCACAACGGCCACTTTAGTCATCCCTGAATGGAAAGCTGTCGAAGAAGGTCTTGTATAATCTGACGGATTTTTTCAATGTCTGTTACTTTAACATCAGGGTTACAAGGTAGGCAAATAATCCGTTTGAACATTCGTGTTGCATTTGGCATATCAAGAACTGGACGATAATACTGTCGAGCATCAACACCTTCATTTTTCAGTTTCTGAATCACTTCCTCAGCATTATCTAAGAATATCGGAAAACAGAAAGGCACACTGTTCTCCCCAACGTCAGGAAGTACCTCAAAACCATCGAAAACGGCTCTGTATTGGACGTTTAGAGCTTGAAGGTGTCCTTTTATACCCTCAAGATTCCTAATCAAGTGGGCATGGATATAAGCTGCCGTGATACAATTCATTTTCCCATTAAAACCAAGATCTTGATGGCTTATTGATATCCCGAAATTGAGAATGGACCGAACAGTTTTCTCATATGCTTTCTTAACTATAGCCACACCACCCTCAGCAAACCCGATTTGTTTCGTATGATGCAGGCTGACGATTGAAGCATCTCCATAATTAAGACTGTTTTTACCATTAAAGAATGAGAACGGTGTGGCTGCATTATCAAATACCAAGAGTTGTTTGCCTTGACCGGCCAGTTTCTCGTATTCTACTGGGGATCGTTGAAGCATTCCGAATAGGTTGGTTACGATCAGAACCTCAGAATCAGGCAGTTCTTTGAAATTGAGGTCGTCATCAACGTCTGTGATCGTGGCTCCCTTGAGGGGTCCTTCAATGTTACTAGGGAACGTAAATGCTGGAGTGCCTGCCGATGAAATTCTATGATGGATATGGAAAGCAATGATGATAGCGTGTATGGCTGCTGTACCGTTGACAGATGCTATTACAGCTCTATCATCTTCTATGGCCAGTTCGGCTCGGAGGTAGGTTTCCAGAGCTTGTACGGCTGGTCCGTAATTAGATAATTGGTTGCTAGATACAGAGGATGCCATCAAAACCGTGGCCAGAGAGTGATCAGGTTTCTTGTGATTCAACCATGGTATTTTCATTTACCACCTGTAGTATTCTTTGAAGTGTTTTACCAGTCCGGGAATGTCTTTCAAGACCCGACGTTTAGGCTCCCATCCCAAAGATCTCAGTTTTGAATCGTCTACGGCATATCGAACATCTTGACCCACTCGTTTATAGGTCAGGTCTACATATTGTTTCCAGTCACAATCTTCTCCGTGAAAAGCCTTGATGATAGTTTTCACAATCTCAATATTTTTTAAAATGTCCGGGCCAGAAATATTAAATACCCCTTCTTGGGTATTTTGACCCATTAGCATCAGGATTGCCCGGGCAGTATCTTCTGCATGAAGCCATGTACGATAAGGTTCCCCTTGATTATGAAGGATGATAGGATGTTCTCGTTGGAGATTTTTAACAGAAAGGGGGATAAGTTTCTCTGGGTATTGATGTTCCCCGTAATTGTTAGTTGGTCGGACCAGAATGTATTTGTGTCCGAATGTTCTTGCCCAAGCTTGAATAATCAGATCCCCAGCAGCTTTAGTTGCTGAGTAAGGGTTGCTGGGATTCAAGAAAGAATTTTCGTCAAAGAATCCCTTGTCGATGTCCCCATAGACTTCATCGGTACTGAAATGAAGAAATGTTGGACGACGAGCTGTGTTTCTCCGCTTGTGTAACATTTTAAGAATATTATAAACACCATGGATATTACTAGCAATAAATTCCGTTGTCCCGATGATGCTGTTATCTACATGAGTTTCAGCAGCCATATTGACAATGTAGTCACAATCAGGGAAGAATGTTGTGTTTTCAATCCCGATTTCTTCAAAATGGAAGTTAGGATTATTTTGAAATTCACCCAGTAGGTTGAGGTTAGCAGCATAAGTACATTTGTCTATACCGTAAACCATCCAACCCTGTTCTAAACAGAGACGGGTTAAATGGGAAGCCATGAAACCTAAACAGCCTGTGATGGTTACAATTTTCATTTGTAAGGCCCTTTTAAAATAGCTGGTACACCTAAATAAGTACCAGGTTCTGTTATATCGTTTGTTATGACTGAACCAGCCCCAATTCTTACACGATCAGTAATTTTTATTCCTTCTAATGTACAGGAATTTGCACCAAATCTTACATCATTACCTATTTGAGTATGACCACTAAGAGTTACTGATGGTGCCGTTGTAAAATATTTTCCTGTATTGATATCATGACCAATAGTTGTATAAAGACTGATTTGAGAATAATCTCCGAGATTAACGGATGCCCTGACAGTAGCAAAAGCACATATTACAGAACCCTTCCCAATATGTGCTCTTTTGGAAACCAGTGCTCTAGGGTGAATTAACGTCATTATTTCAATATTATCAGGAAGCCTGGATATTATTTTTTTCCGTGTTGTGACATCTCCTATAGCCAATACCACACTATGGATATTAGGTTTTAAATTGTCAATTGAGATCATAGGAATCCCAAAAAAAGGTTTTTTCTTAAAATCATCTGCAAAGAAAGCTGGTGTGTAACTATTAGCTTCTAAATTTTCCATTACTGCTTGACCAAACCCCCCAGCTCCTATAATACATATCTTTTTCATTTGATTTTCCTTGCTGGAGACCCTACATAAGTACCGGGGTCTGTGGTATTGTTAATAATTAATGTGTTATATCCAGTGGTCACATCGGGACCAACGGTGCATCCTGCAGCAATGATAGTACGCATTCCAATAACACACCCAGAATGGATTTCTGTAAACAAATCATCCATCTGTTTTCTGGATTGTATTTGTTTTGAGTGGGATGTAATAACAGAGCCTCCGAAATAAACATTATCGTGGATGATAACATTTCTTGAAATCAGAGAACGCTTACTTATTCGGACATTATTACCTATGGTACAAGGTCCTGTTGTATTACAATAATCATCCATTTCAACATCATTACCAATGATAGTCCCTGAACATAATTTCACATAATCACCGAGAGTTACATTATCCCCAACAGTAACCCCATCCTCAATAATAACAAATTTTCCGATTTTGAAATTGGAACCTGATTTGAAATCCTCAGCTATAAAATTAGTCATCTGATTATTTCACTCCTTCCACAATCAAATTGCTGAATTCTGGACCCCGCCGTTCAAGTCCTGATAGTTCTGGGAAATTACTTTTACGGTGTTCTACAAGATAGACTTTATGGAATCCAGCAGCTTTCATTAAAGCTGTAAGTGTTTCTTCATCATAGATAAATTGATGGCCCCATTCCCTGAAAACCCCATTAAGATAAACAGCCCCAGTTTTCACAGGGAAGTCTAATTGTTTAATCCAATCTCGTTCGGTCCAATTTCCTGAATTATAAAGTTCTAGGGCTGCTTTTAATCCTGGTACAGCTACTCGTAATACTCCGCCTGATTTTAACATTTTATGGCATATTTTAGTGGCTTTGAATCCATTTTCACGAGAAAAATGTTCCCACACATGCTCACTAAAAATGAAAGATGCACTGTTGTCCTCAAAGGGGCAGGGATGTCTAATCACATCCCATTGAACATCACTTTTTTTAGTCCTGTCTATATTCACCCAATTTTTTAAAAGGTGTCCACCACAACCAATATGGATTTTCATTTCTTTGGTTCTCCTTTTACAATTAAACAATGAGATTGTATTCCTGTCGGATTAAACCATTGTCGAGTAGGGACTCCTCCCCAAGCATCTAAGGTAGCTCCCATATCAATACATATTTTCCCAAACTTATCTCGTAAATATACCCCTGTGTCTTTGCCCCCTGCCCCATTAGCCCATAGAACTACAGTTTCTTTTATAGAATGTAAAGCTTGAAGCCTAGTCTCCCTGTCTTGTAATTTATCTTTACGGTCCACTTTGGTGTAAGATATAGGACAGCCTAATAATTGATCAAGGTTATTACGCCTCATCCCATCTACATAAGTCCCTATTATATGAATACCTTTTAAGTCTCCTAATAATTCTCGGAAAGATTTAATAGACCCTAAATAAGAAGACCTACAAATTTGGTGGTCTGCAATGATGGAAGGGACAGGTAAACCCCAACTCTCAAAATCTTTAGTATATAAGCGTCCGTCTAAAAATACTTTTTTCATAGGGCAACTATCTTCGGCTAAGATACCCAACATGTCGGTACGGAGTGCTCTTTTTAATACCTCCCCCATATCATTAAAGGCTTGTTCTTTTTCATCTGGGTATTGAAAACCCCAATTATTACACAAAGCCTTAGCAATGAAATCTTTTCTTTTTAGGACTGCAACATCCCCATCCCCAAACCGAGTAAATGTGAAGGGTTCTCTTTTTTTGATAACATCCTTCAATAAAAAAAATGTATCCTGATCTGATATAGTTGGAATTAATAACATAATTTATGCCTTTTGAATATGTTCATTCTTTAATACACCACGAGTATCAACTACTAACTGAGCACGACGGCCAATGTCCTCCCAGTCGTATTGAGAATGATTGGTGACAATTACTACTGCATCGTACTGTTCAATGAACTCTAAGGATGCCGACCGACGAATGGATTTATGACGGCGGGTTTCCCAGAGTTCAGGAATGAAAGGGTCATTATAACTCACAAGAGCCCCGGCCTCACTGAGGATTTTTATAATCTCCAACCCAGGGGATTCTCTCATATCATCAATGTCAGGCTTATAAGCAACACCAAGAACAAGCACTTTACTCCCCTTCAAGGATTTCTCATGGTCATTCAGAGCTGCTGCAACCCGACCTACAACGTAATGAGGCATCTGAGTGTTGATCTCTCCTGCAAGCTCAATGAACCTGGTAGTTAAACCGAATTCCTTTGCTTTCCAAGTGAAATAGAATGGGTCAATGGGAATGCAATGGCCACCGAGTCCGGGGCCTGGATAGAAAGGCATAAATCCGAAAGGTTTGGTTTTAGCAGCTTCAATAGCTTCCCACAAATCAATGTCCATCTCAATACAAGCCATCTTCAGCTCGTTTATCATGGCAATGTTGACGGATCGGAAGATATTCTCCAGCAACTTAGTCATCTCTGCCACTTCAGGACTGCTTACAGGGTGGACGGTATCGATGACAGATTCGTATAAAGCAACAGCTCGTCTGGTGCATTCGGGAGTCAGGCCTCCGACGACTTTAGTGATGTTACTTGTGTTGTATTCTGGGTTGCCTGGGTCTTCTCGTTCAGGGGAAAAGGCTAAGTGGAAATCTACTCCAGCTTTGAGGCCAGAAGTTTCCAGAATGGGCAACATCCGTTCTCTGGTTGTTCCGGGGTATGTAGATGACTCCAGAACGACCAAGGTGTCCTTCTGTAGGTACTTAGCTATCGTATGTGACGTTGCATCCACAAAAGACAAGTCAGGTTGTCTGTGGGCGTCTAAGGGGGTTGGGACGCATATGATAATAGTGCCACATTTCTTTAGATTTTCCATATCTGATGTGACAAGCATTGTCTGGTGTCGAGCATCTGTAAAAGACATAGCAGCTTGAACTCGTTCATCAGGTACTGTTTTTAAATAAGATACCCCTTGTTCAAGTTTAATGATCTTATTTTCATCAATGTCAAACCCAATAACTTCTTTACAGTGCTCATAAAAAGTCAGAGCTAAGGGAAGTCCAACGTATCCGAGCCCTATGACACCTATTGATTTCATTTTAATCTCCCGTAAAAACCAAAGAGTTTTTCATTTTTTAAGGTTTCTGTGTGGATTTCTTCAAACAATCCTTTATATCTGCTGATTATATCTACTGAACCTCTTGGAAAACACCGGAGATGAGAAGGACCACCGAATGAAGGAACACACCCAACTACAAAAGACCCAGAAGGCAGTTTTTGCAGTAAAGCAATGTCATCTTCCACATGCTCAAGGGTTTCAAGAATACTGAAATACTGATAATCACCCCAACCTGTGAAATCTTTAAAAGTTGATGTTATTACTTTGTTAGGAGTTCGGACAGATGCTTGTTTGACAGCTTCAGAGGAAAAATCAATACCGTCTACATACAACTTAGCTTCTGATGCTTCTTGTAAGAAACCTCCTGGCCCACAACCTACATCTAACCCTTGAAACTCAGATTGTTGATTGTCACGAAGAACTCGAACAGCCCATTTATAGTAAAATTTGCGGCCTCCCTCATATCTACCTATTACTGCAAACACATCATCGTAATATTCAGGGGGTGCCTCTTTTTTAGGGTTTTTTTTATACCATGCCGTAATGTTTGTTTGATTTCCATCACGCCCATCAGAAAACAATAAGGTTTCAGTATTGTACCCTGCTTCTGTAAAAAGCTGTGGCTGTGAGGATGACAGGTGTATCTCATAAGGGTTACCTCTTACAATCCCTTGAGGACAATCACCACAAGGACATCCTGTGATAACTAACCCACGAGTTAGTTTTTTCAGTTTTTCAAGGATTCCTGGTAATTCCTCAGCAGGGACATGTTCGGGGCCGTGCCACCACATAACCACATCATATACATCCCCTGAATCCACATAATCTCGAATATCTGCATGGATAACTTTATGAGAAAAGCTTCTTAGAACTTTTACGTTAGGCTCCCACACTTCTAAGAAAGTTACATCAAAATTAGAAAACATTTTCACATGCCTTCCACCAGCACCTTTAGCTCCAATATACAACATTGTTTTATATGTTTTAAAATCCCCATCATCATCGAAGACCCTTTTCAAACTGGTGGGTCTTTCAGTCATAGGTTTTTCTACATTTAAAGTCCGAGTTATCATAATAAACCAGCCTTCCCCAAAAGCTCTTGCATCTGTTTAGTTTGAGCTTCTAATCCCCAGTCACCTGTTTGAAGTGTAATGCCTTCTGGGGTTTTCTTGAAAGTCTTATAGCTTCCAATGTATTGCTTAGGGGTCCCTAAACTTTCAGCCATGACTTTGTTTTTATCAGGTCCAAACCAGAATACAGGGACTGAGGCTCCGAACCCTGCCACCCCAACATGTAGTCGGCTGGTAATGATTTTGGCTGACTGAGAAATCATGTGGTCTAAGTGGCCAAATGAATCAGGTGTTACCACTCTAACAGGGCAGAGTTTTTCCAATTCAGTATGTAAGTATCTATCGTCATCGTGATCTCCGAAAGCCTCTTTGATAGCCCTTTGCTCCCACGCTGCGGGGAGAGCTAACCATTCTTTACTTGTGTCAGCTTTAATCATCTCTGCTAACTGTTTTAACACCCTATCTTGAAGTGCTTTCGGTTGTTTAGACAAACCCCAAGAAATACAGACGGCATTATGAGATTTCGGTCGGTCAGGTGTCCCATTAGCCAACATTGGGTCAAAAGCTCGAACTGCTTCTAAGCCTGCCTTCCGCACATACTGAATAGATTTGTCTCTGACACTAATTAAAGCAGCTTTAGAAGCAAAACCCATTATCTCGGGGGTCATTACTCCACAACCCACCCCCCAGATGACAATTGGGCATTTGATATCAACAAGCCACGGGTTTTTGAGCATAAAGTTTTGAGTCAGGATAGTTCCGGCACCATAGACAAATAAATCTGCCTGTTTACATAAATGTTGTATTTTTGATTTGTCCGTCCTATGAGCATAACCTTTGACATCCTTATGATGGAAATTTAGAAACCAACTCGACCCACCAATTATACTGAATTCTGCATCAGGGTAGATAGTTCGAAGCATCTTTCGGATGTTCTGAGCACTAACTTCATCTCCATAATTCCGTGTCCCTACACAACCAAATTGTACTATATTCATAATATCCTCTTTATCATTTGTAACAGGGTAGTTGCTCTAACTTCAGCAGAGTGATTCTCTAACACAAATTTCCGGGCATTCTCAGCAATATGTTCTTTGTTCTTTAAAATGATCCCTGGATAATTCCTTTCATTAACGGGGACATAATGTTTGTCGGGGATGAAACCTAATGCATCAAGTCTTGGATTTCTATCAATATAGGGAACACAACCACAAGCAGGTACCTCAAATGTTTTACATATCACATAAGGTAACACCATTCCAAACGGAGTCCCTGATGTAGCTAAAGCTCCTTGATGTGACCCAAGATTTTCATAATAAGGTACTCCTATTATATCATGTTTGGTTTTTTTCCCATTATTTACATAACCTGGATGCGGTAAAACATCATATAAGCTACGTTTCCGTCGAGCATATTTATTCAGAAGGTCTCGGATTGGATAGACTTCTTTTCGAGTAGCCCCACTTAGCAAGATCTTTGGGGTTCTCTCAGCCCAAGGAGTTGTATTTTCAAAACATTCCATAGGTGCCCACCAAGGGAAATCTACACTTTTGTGATGGAACTCTTTATAGACAGGCATTGTTAAGAAAACATCTTGATAAGGTAAAAGGATTTTATCAGCACTCTGGAAAATAAAGAGCCTACTCTTTTTAATTTCTGGTGTGTACCAATGCAAATCATCCCAGAATAAAATTATTTTGGTTTGATTCCGTTTATAAAAAGGAATCAATGGTCTGAATAACCCAGAGGCTGAAATTGATAGGAGTACGTCTGGAGGGTTTTTTTTAATTTTGGTTTTTTGTTCCTCTAGTGTGTTTCCTATGTCTACAAGTTCTAGCTCAGAATCTTCTTTAATCCGCTGCTGTAACAGAGTTATAAATAAAGATGGGACTCTGATAATATTTTTCATCAAATAAGGGTCGTGGGGAACTGCTACTTTAATCATCATAGCCCTCCAACACCTTAGTAGGGTCAGGTTTCCCTGTACCCCGAATCATCGGATCTCTCCAAGTTCCTTGTAAAGTTTTTTGTCTTTTATCTCCATAAGGGTCTTTGTAATCCTTGGTGTCAGGATGCCATCTGTGGAACAGATAGAGGGATTTTTTCCTAAACAGCTCCAGTTTTTCATGTTTGCAGTGCCAATAAATATCATTGTCTTCTCCACCCCAGCGGGCAATTCGATGATCCCACCCCCCAACTTTCAGATAAGCCTCTCTATGGAAAGCAGCCATCCCAAAGCCATCAACCCGCCAGAACCCATTAGAGTAAGCAGGGTTCTTCGTGTTGCCTTGTATAATCATCTGAGAATCCTTGTGGAGACCGTAACAAATCGGGAACATAACTTTCTGAGCTGATGTGTGCCGGCGGACCCAAGCCCAATACAAAGGACTACTGACAGCCATATCTATATCAAAGAACATCAGCAAGTCATGTTGGGCACAAAGGGCTGCCATATGTAGCCCCTTACCCCGAGAGAAATACCCTTCGGCAGGTATAACTTTGTAAGGAATGTTGATCTTCTGCAAAGTTTTGTAAACGTCACAATCATTGGACTGGAAATCCGTAATAACCAACTCATACAGAGCAGGGTTATCAATACCTTGGTTTAAGTAACTGACGAACCCTTCCAACATCCCAATCCTGTTCTTCAAACTAATGCAAATGCTGATAGGGTCCTGCGGGTGGCTGACTCCAGCAGCATGAAACAACCGTTGATCCTCTGCTAGACATGAAGAAGCTTCTGGGTCGTCCGTCAATAACGAATAAGGATAACGGCCATTTAAGTATGACCACAAGCCTCGTGGACCGGATACTTTAGGGAACTCTACGTCAGCCCAAAGGAAATCATAACAAGGCTGAGGTGATGCTGTCGTCAAAAGATTCTTGTTACGGGCAATCAGTTTTTTGTCATTCATTCCTCGGCTGGGTCCACTTTCAAACGTCACATTCTGATTCTCTGGTATATCCAAGAACCATAATGGATGCTCAAAGGGGTACTCATTCTGTAATTGAAGGAGCTTGACAGTTCTATCTGTCCATTCCTTATGGCCATGACCTCGGCCAACAAATCTCATATCCATCCCACCAGATACCTCTAGGGCATGTCGTGTATGGAACGTAATGACTCCGGGTGTGCAATGAGGTTTCTGTTTCCTTCTATACTCAAGGAATTGGAAACCTGCAATGTTCTTGGCTTCACCTGTCTTTTGCCAAGTATTAGGCCATTCCACGATTGGGCCGTACATCATATGATGTATGTCAGCACTCTGGCTGGCTTGGATATATTTATGGAAAAACTCCCAGTCAGGAATATTACAATCATCTTCAACCAAGAAGAAATAATCACAATCCTTCTCGAATAAGTATTGAAGGGCATTATTCTTAACCCAAGCCACACCTAAATTTGTCCGGTGGATGCATGGGATATTGTTAATCATAGGAAGTGGTCGATTTGTATCACCAGTGGATAAAACAGCTTCAACTTGGAACCCAGCCTTGCTGGCCATCTGAGTTATCAAGGACAGATTTTGAGACCATCTTTGTAAAGCCTCGGGTTTGTTAAAGGAACATACTCCAATTCCTACAATCGGTTGTTGTTTTGCAGAAGTTCTCCTAAAAGCAAACGGTCGTTTAGGAAGCGGTGGGGTGTAAGCAGGAGGTTTCTGATGTTTTTTATACTCTTGTAGTATCTTTCTCACACTGTCAGGGATACTTGATTGAAGAAGACTCCCTTCCCCGTGGATAACAAAACCGCCTCTACTTGTTCGGCCATTGATTTCAACTACCGGTCGGGGATATAAATTATTCCCGTGCTGGCAGCAAATCAAGGCTCCCATCTTGTCAGTCACATCAACAAAAGGAACTCTTAATGCTTTAATTAAATTTGCTAAAGCTCCGTCTTCACCTTTCACTCTGGATGGCCAACCTTTTAAAGTCCTTAACATTTTGGCATCGTAGTTCATACTGGTGCCAATTAGCCCCCACTCAGGACGACCTTTCCAATTCATCACCCGATCTTCATAAATATCATAGAAGTATATTTGACCAACTCCCGACCAAGCAGCTCCAGCCCTATAGGCATCCACAGCTGCTTCTAAACGATCAGGTGGTTGGATATCATCGTCATCGGCTTTCATTATCAAAGAAGTGTCGTCAGACTCTCCTAACATTAAATTGAGTTTAGAAGTTACTGTCGGAGAAGCTGATATAATGTATTTTACCCCAGCTTTTTGGGCTACAGCTTTTCCAAGGTCGTCAATCATCCCAGACACTAGGATATTATAAGACCAGCCTTCAGGGACTCGTTGGTTCTGGAGTCTTTTCAAGCAAATGGTTAGTAATTCTGGGCGGTTATGGGTGGCAACAAAGAAAGTTGCTTTCTTTAGTTTGGTTTCGAGTTGTTTAGTTCTGGTTTTCTGGATGTCTTCTGTAAAAACTTCAAGAGTCTCCGTTGTCCCCCAAGCTTCTGTGAGTTGTCCTTGGGCTTCCCATACGGGTGTTTGAGAAGACGGAATTAACCGCTGAGTTAATATCAGTAAACCTGTCTTATCTGTAATGAATGTATGGTCAGGAGCTCCTGCTTGTACAACTTTAAGAACTTGTTTCCGTTTTGGTAGTTTCCCCACACCTGTTAGATTCAAAACTGATTTGGAATGGTCGGTAATGTTCTCCCATGTAGCCACAGAGACATCAAAGAACCGGTCTACTAAAACAGCATAAGGGTATATCTGGAAGAAGTATTTCCCTCGAAGGGAACTGAGACTTTCATAGCACCACCGCCGGAATTTAAGAGTAGGCATTGTTTCAGGAGACCTGAGATAGTCCCATTGGTGTTGTGCTAGAATAGCTCCTGCTTCTGACTCCAGATCCGTGTTGTTTGTTATCACCAATACGGATAGGGATAATTTCTTACCTAACCGAACAATATCTTTCAATACCGGGACGATAGATTTATTCGGGTCGTTCTCAAAAACAGGAATTATTATATGAGCTATAGGTCTCACGGATACCTCCTAAGTCAGTCCTTTAATATACCGACAATATAGCAGGTCTACTGACTTATTTCTTTTCGAGTCTATCCTTTTCGAGGGGGCATGTATGATCAAGACTCTGCCAAACACCATTGATTCTACTTTCATAATACCCACACCGTTTACATGTACGACGTAAGCAAGGTTCTTCAACATCACATATACAATCATAAGGTTCTTCTCTGCCCCATTTATGTGCTCCGGCTATACATTTAAAAAAGTTCATTAGGAAATCCATTAGTTCACCATTGCTTTCGGGGTTTTCTTTGAAACGGTTATCATGAAAGAATCAGCCACTTTTAAAAGTGATCGGATTCCTTCGGTTGAGGTGTCTTTTGTTATGAATTGAATTGTTAATGTTTTATCCCTACCTAGCATCTTTTTCTTAACTCCTTTTTCAACCTTAAAGGAGTCGAAAACCTTAGCAATTTCAACAGACCCCTCAGCATAAGAAATATGGTTGAGTCCTTCAAGGACTTGAGGGAGGTTGTCTAATTGAATACACAGATTTTCTTGGCCTACGATGATTTGATAAAATAACCCAAACCATTGGAAGTCATGTTTAACATGAATCCTATATTCGTGAGTTTTCTTATTGATCTGGCCAGTCTGACCCGCTGTGAACGGTAATCCCTCACAAGCTTTTTTGATTCGATGAAATAAATCCAACATAAACTGATTTTCTTTGATATCCTGACGGTTTTTTTCTGTTGCCAAACTAAGTTCCAGAAGAATTTGTCCAGCTTTGGTTGTGTGCAAAGTTTTCAGAGTATGCCCATTAGGAAGAATTTTCTTCCAATCCCCTTTCATAAAGAAAAGTGCCAATCCCAGTTTGATGAACAAGGAACTAAAAAAAAGCCGTAAGTATTCAAAAAATCTATTTATCATAAAATTATCCTCTATTGCTTAATCCGAATCCTCGAGTTTTAACATTATATCTCTCCACCAACTCCCAAGCACCCTCTGATGTCAATTCAAGAAGGTATCTCCCTTTAGCATCATAAGCATGATATTCTTGCACCTCACCACCTTTGAACGCGACTAATCTAATAAGGGAAAATGGCGGAGTTAGCTTAGTCATCTTTGTATGGCCTCAAATCCTCACGTTCAGTCTCCTGATTTTCCATCAGTTCAAATTCATGATACCTGTAAGGGGCAGTGCCGTGGTCGTGCATTACCCACCAAACTCCAGGGTGATCTTTTACAGGGCTCTGTACCACACCTTCAACATCTTCTTTACGGTGTTCAAGATATTGTTGCTCAACGAGCAAACCCGGACGGAGATCCACAGTCTTTGTGAATACCCGTTGTCCTGGTTTTATATCAGCTAAAATCATTCCACATTCCTCCTTGGGTTACTCTACCCTAAGTAGGTTTGCTGATAATTCTAAACCTTTCAAAGTAGCTACTCTTTTCCAGAAATTGTGAGAGTACTGGCAATTCTCCAGTTCCATATCCTTATGATCCATACTGGGGAAATCTGTCCGATGGAAAGTTTCAGTCCAAAGCTTCTCGGCAGCTTTTAGTTTTTCAGTAATAAAAGCCTCGTCTGTCAGAGAAGCAATATCGTTTACTTTCTGTTCCAAGGTTTTCCTTGAGTTTCCCAAAGCTTGAAAGTATTCTCTAACTTTAATGCTCATTTTCATATTATTTCCTCCTTACGTCAACAACCCACAACTTTAAGAAACTAAGCCGAAAAATCAAATCTAGCTTAGTTTACCCTATTTGGGGGTTGTTGGGGTAGAAGAATAGATAATTAAGTTTTTTCAAATTAGGAGTTTGTAATGATTGACCCAAAAGATACAAAAATCTTTATCGTTCTCCGAGGTGTTCCTGGTTGTGGTAAATCCGAATTTGCCCAAATGTTGGCTGCCATGTATGGAGTTATGGAGTCCCGAGTACTCACCACAGACGATTTTTGGACAAAAGAACGTCCTTTTGAACACGGTTTACTTGGACATGCCCACGAATGGAACTACTGTCGTGCCGGTGCTGCTTTTGAGGAAGGTGTGTCTCTGGTCATCTTAGCCAACACCTGTACTCAGGAGTATGAGTTTGACAGATATGTCAAACTGGCTAAGTTGGACGGCTATCGTGTGTATTTCCTCGTTGTGGAAAACCGTCATGGAGGTACAAACGATCAAAGGCCTCCTGAAAAGAGAGTCCCCGAAGATATCGTTTTGGGCATGGAAAATCGGTTTGAGTTGAAACTTTTTAAGGACAATAAAGTTCTGCGTCCTTTGGATTTGTTGGGTAGATTAAAAAAGAAAGTGAAAGGAACAGCATTATGGGCCACGATAAAGACTTATTCAAAATAACCCCAACCGTTCTCCGAATGGACAGGCGTATTTGCAAGACAGAGGTTCAATGTTGCTGGTATGACAGAGATCAGGATGGTGAGCCTTGTACTGAATCTGTAGACAACTGTGACTATATCCAAATGCTCATCAGTGAAGCTGAACTTGAGGCTGAAGCTGAAAAAGATATTGAGATTGAGGACTTACGTGACCAAGTTGAGTCTCGGGAGGCTCAAATGGCCGAGCTTGAAGCAGCATTGAAGCTAGATGACACCCTCCCTGCATTACGGAAACAGCTCGTCCAAGTTTCAGAGCAACTCTCGGTTCTGGAGAAACAGAAATCCGAAGCTAAGATATCCCCAAAAAAGGAGTAATATATGCAATTCATTCACCCCTCCATCAAATTGGAGACCTCTAACCGAACCATCCAAGAGTTTATGGATATCATAGAAAAAGCTGGCCGAACCTGTTGGAAAAGTGAAACTAACCAGTACAAACAAGCTTTAAAATATATCAGAGACCTTGATTGGAATCCACAAGGGTATGAAATCATGAGAGCTGCGAACGGTGGTCAACCTCTCACTCTTGAGCAATTAATGAGTCCTGATTTTGTACGGTCAGCTCGGGATGATGAGGCTTTCCGACAGGTTACACGGGACTTCAACCGAAGGATGGTGAAGATCGGCCACACATCTGTTCTTGAACACAGTGCCATTACCGTCAGGATCCTCACAGATCGAGCCGTAACTCACCAACTTGTCAGGCACCGGATTGCTGCCTACTCTCAAGAGTCTCAGAGATACGTGGGGAATGATGGCCATGTTATGTTCATCATCCCAGAAGGTTCTGGTTTAGAACCAGGTTATTATAGTTTTGACCAACAATCAGAACGTGAAGTTGAAGTTCTATCTAAGATCCTTTGCACCCCTGAAAACCCTCATACTGAGTTTGATACAGTGGATATCAAAGAATGGCCTCGTGTAGGTATGCCCTTTACTTGGGTCTCTGCTATGCAACATGCTGAAAATGCCTATCTTGATCTTCGAAGTGCTGGTGTAAAGAAGCAAGATGCCCGAAGCGTTCTCCCAAATGCCACCAAGACAGAGATTGTGGCCACTTACAATATCCCTATGTGGAGACATGTCATGAAAGAGAGGCTCGATCCGGCAGCCCAACACGACATTCGTAAGATTATGGGTATGATACTGGATAAGTTTCTGGAAACGCCAATGGCAATTTTATTTGAGGATTTGAAAAATGTCAGATGAAAACGAAAATGAAGGTGGACAAACCATCAAGATTCTAAGTATTGAAGATACCAAACATAACCCTCTTTGGGGTGGTTTTGCTCAGATTCTCGGGGCTTTGGCTTTTGTCATTACCGTTGTTGGATTGGCATTCAGTGTCAAAATGTGCAACTCCGACTTAGAAACAATCTCCCGTGCTTGGCACGGACAACTTCAATGTGAATGTTCACAGGAAGATGAACCCTAATGGCTGATGAAAAACTGGTAAAAGTACAACTCACTTATGATAGTGGTCGGGTTCAGACTCTGGAAGGTGACGATGCAGAGGCTTGGATTCAAAATGTCAATGGCTGTATCCTCTTTGGCCTGGTTCACCCTGCAATGCTAAAAATGAAACAATATCCCTGGAAGGAAACTCATGTCGAACAAGACAAAAGCTAAAAAAGATCGAGCTCGGAGAGCTAAAATCAAGGACCAGAAATATCAGGACAAATTAAAAAACCAAGGGAAGAACTCCAAAAGATTCAAGGCTGTGAAGAAAATCCCTTTGACTCAGGATATGTTCTCAGATGAGCAGTTCCGATTCTGGCTGGCTCATGGTGTCAATTATCTTGTTTCTGACTACGAGAATGGCCTCTGGGACCCGTTGTTCCCTTCGATCTATGAAGGTAAGGAGATCGGGGCTGAAACGATGGCACAGGCCATTACAGAGAAGTTTGCCCCATTGGCTGATAAAGACAAGCACTGGCCAAAAGAAGGTCGGACGGCTATGTCTTGGTCACTAATGACACGAGAAGTAGTTTTCGTCTATTACAGAGAAGCTCTCCGTCGTCAAAAAGAAACTCTGAAGAAGTCAACTTCAAGCTATGACACCTCAAATGAAGCGGTTCTCAAGTTGGTAATTTCACAAGGTAATGCTACAGTCTGGGAAGTATTCAAATTCATGGTAGATCAAGTAAGAGATAAAGTCTGAGTGAAAATTTAACACAAAAAAAAGCCCTCCTATATTATGGGAGGGCTTTTTTATTTAAGTTAATAATTAAGGTGATTCTTCATCACTCCATTGTTCAATAGAAGTATTCACATAAGACATAGAACTAACCGAGTCAAAAGGGGCTAGTAATGCCACAGTAGCCGGTTTTTCAGATTCCGTACTGAGGGAGCTTAAAGCAGACTCAAGATTTGTATCTTGGAAATAAACATCATACTTTAATGAT